>Ga0207134_1043_pt1 | contig 39121 bp, 47 predicted proteins | sample Alteio_BWMinHeat_12_FD_153527 | JGI IMG/M metagenome (GOLD analysis project Ga0207134, IMG submission 153527) | Enriched cells from forest soil in Barre Woods Harvard Forest LTER site, Petersham, Massachusetts, United States -... | ecosystem: Environmental > Terrestrial > Soil > Temperate forest >... | reverse complement strand
GGATCGATCACGCCGCACACGAAGTTCAAGGCGGAAGTTTACATTCTGACCAAAGAAGAAGGTGGACGGCACACGCCATTCTTCAAAGGCTACCGGCCGCAGTTTTACCTGCGAACAACGGATGTGACAGGCGTGGCGGAACTTCCGGCGGCGACGGAGATGGTGATGCCGGGAGACAATGTGAGTCTGGTGATTGAGTTGATCACGCCGGTGGCGATGGAAAAGGGATTGCGGTTCGCAATCCGCGAAGGTGGCCACACGGTGGGTGCGGGTACGATTAGCGAGATTGTGCAGTAGGAAAGCTGTCAGCTCTCAGCCATCAGCTTTCAGTGAGCAGGGCAGAGAGAAAATGCACAGGTCCTTCGGCGACAAAAACCGTCGCCTTCAGGATGACAGAAAGATTTTGATTTTAGTTAGCTGAAGGCTGAGAGCTAATAGCTAGGAGCTGGTTTTATACGGCTTGTAACTTGCCGATTGTTCTTTCCTTCCGGGATAAGCCGGAAGGGGTCAGGAAAAAGAGACGTGATTGGAAACGAGAAAATTCGCATCAGGTTGAAGGCTTACGACTATCGCATTCTGGATCAGTCCACGAATGAGATTGTCGAAACCGCCAAGCGTACCGGCGCGCAAATCGCAGGGCCGATTCCATTGCCCACGATGAAGAACAAGTATTGCGTTCTGCGTTCTCCGCACGTGGACAAGAAATCGCGCGAACAGTTTGAAGTCCGCACGCACAAGCGTTTGCTTGACATTCTGGATCCCACGCCGCAGACAGTGGATGCGCTTATGAAGCTCGATCTGCCCGCAGGCGTGGACGTTGAAATCAAGGCATTTGGTAAGGAACATAAATAGCCGTCAGCTCTCGGCTGTCAGTTGAAAGCGAGAAGCCCCAGCCAATAGCCCAAGGGCCAAGCTGGTTTAAGCGGAGAAGAGAAAAATGGCAAGAGTCACTGGAATTCTGGGCAAAAAAGTCGGCATGACGCAACTGTTCGACGATAAGGGTGACGTGCATCCCGCCACCGTTCTGCAGGCTGGACCGTGCGTGGTGACCCAGCACAAGACCCAGACCAAAGACGGATATGTCGCGGCGCAGATCGGCCTCGTCGAATTCGTGAAGGAATCGCGGCTGACCAAACCCGCGCGCGGTCACCTGGGCAAGAATAATCTGCCGCCCGTGAAATTCATGCGCGAAGTGCCCGTCGAAGTGGACAAGGAATCCGACGACGGCATGGTGAAGGCTGGAGACCGCGTGCTGGTGGATATTTTTGACGGCGAAAAGTTTGTGGACATTGTGGGCATCAGCAAAGGCCGAGGTTTTGCCGGCGTAGTTCGCCGCCATCACTTTGCCGGCGGCCCCAAGTCTCACGGCTCGATGTTTCAGGTCACGGGATCGATCGGCTCTTCCGCGTTCCCCTCGCGCGTGTTTAAGGGAATGCGCATGTCGGGGCATATGGGCGTGGACCGTGTGACCGTCCGCAACCTGCGTGTGCTGGGCATGGACAAAGACGACAACTTGCTGGTGGTCGAGGGCAGCGTGCCGGGCCCAAAGGGTGGATACCTGATTATCACCAAGGCCAAGAAACCACCCAGAGAGCGGCGCGGCTTTGCCGGATCGGCCACGGTGGATCCGTTGAAGGCAGCCAAGCGGGCGGCCAAGAAGGCTTAAAGGAAGTCGTTGGTTCTTGGTCGTTCGTCGTTGGCCAAGGATACAAGCTGCTTCGAGATTACGAGTTTACGTTATGGCAACCATTGATATTCACAATTTGAGCGGGGCCAAGGTTGGAAGTCTCGACCTCGCCGATGAAATTTTCGGCGCGGTGAACGAAGACCTGCTGTGGGAAGCGATCAAGCATTATCGCGCGGCCCAGCGGGCTGGCACCCACGCCACCAAGAACAAGAAGTTGGTGTCGGGCGCCGGCAAAAAGCTGTGGAAGCAGAAGGGTACCGGCCGCGCTCGCGTCGGTTCCATCCGCTCGCCACTGTGGCGACACGGTGGCACGGTGCACGGTCCGCAACCACGCTCTTACGACTACGCATTTCCACGCAAGAAGCTGTTGGGAGCGTTACGCTCGGCGCTGGCTTCGAAGCTGGCCGATGGCAAGCTGATCGTGGTCAATGCATTTGATGTGAAGGAACCGAAATCCAAGCAGTTCCGCGCAGCGCTCGACGCGCTCAAGGTGGATGGAACGGTGTTGCTGATCGAAGTCCCAAAACATGAGAACCGCAATCTGGCCTTGAGTTCGCGGAATCTGGAAGGCGTGCAGCTGGTCAGTGGTAATGAAGTCCATCCTTATCACCTGCTGCGCTATGACCGGGCGATTTTTTCACGGCCCGCGATTGAGAAATTGCAGATTTCGTTGAAGAGTTCGATCTCGAAGCGCCAGCACAAGCCGGAAGAAGGCGAGGGAAAAGCGCCCAAGAAAGCTTCGCGCGCTCCCCGTCGCCGGGCCCGGCATGAGAAAGCGGCGGAGGTAGCCTGATGAAATCCGCATACCAAATCCTGCGCCGGCCAGTGATTACCGAGAAGGGTCTGGCCATAAAGGAAAACCAGAACACGCTGGTCTTTCAGGTGGCGACGGCGGCGACCAAGACTGAAATCAAGGAAGCCGTGCAGGGGATTTTCAAAGTAAAAGTGCACTCGGTGCGGACGGCCACCTATCCGGGAAAAGAGCGTCGGCGGGGAAAGTTTGCCGGCTATCGTCCGGATTGGAAAAAAGCTTTTGTGCGCCTAAAGGCCGGCGAAAAAATGCCGGAGTACGCGCAGAATTTGTAGAACCAACCTTCAGCTATCAGCCGTCAGCTTTCAGTAAGAAATGACGGTCGAACTAGCTGAGAGCTGACGGCTAAGAGCTGAGAGCTATCATGCCAATCAAGACTTATAGACCGACAACGCAGACCCTGCGATATCGCACTACGCTGGTCAATGACGACATCACCAGCACGTCGCCGCATAAGCCGCTGCTCGAACCCAAGCCGCGGACCGGTGGGCGGCGAAATTCGGGACAGACCACCATGCGCTTCATCGGTGGCGGTCATAAACGCAAGCTGCGCATCATTGATTTCAAGCGCGACAAAATTGGGATCCCCGCAACGGTGGCAACTATTGAATACGATCCCAATCGCTCGGCGCGCATCGCATTGCTGAACTACGCCGATGGCGAGAAACGCTACATCCTGCAGCCGGACGGGCTGAAGGTGGGGCAAAAAATATTGAGCGGCCCCGATGCCGATATTCTGGTTGGCAACGCGCTGCCATTGAAGAACATTCCGCCCGGCACAACCATTCACAATCTGGAATTGAAGCCTGGCAAGGGCGCACAGATGGTGCGTTCGGCGGGCGGAGCCGCTCAGTTGGTGGCCAAGGAAGGCGAGTACGCTCTGGTGAAATTGCCTTCCGGCGAAACCCGCAAAGTGGCCCAGGAATGCATGGCCACAATTGGCCAGGTGGGCAATTTGGATCATGAAAACGTCACCATCGGTAAAGCCGGGCGCTCACGCTGGTTGGGGAAGCGGCCGCATAATCGCGGCGTGTCCATGAACCCGGTGGACCATCCTCACGGCGGCGGCGAAGGCAAGACTTCCGGTGGACGTCATCCGGTGACTCCGTGGGGTCAACCGACGCGTGGTTACAAGACGCGCAACAACAAGCGCACGGACGCATTTATCGTCAACCGTCGCGGTAAGAAATAGGACTGACTTATGGCACGTTCAACCAAAAAAGGCCCGTTCGTGGATGGCCACCTGCAAGTCCGGGTGGAAGCCATGAATGCGCGCAATGAGAAGAAGGTGCTGCGCACCTGGTCGCGGCGCTCGACCGTGCTGCCGGAGATGGTGGGGCACACCATCGCGGTGCACAACGGCAAGAAATTTATTCCGGTGTATATCACCGAGAACATGGTGGGCCACAAGCTGGGCGAGTTCAGTTTCACGCGCCAGTTCAAGGGCCACTCGATGCGGGCAGCCACCGAAGCAGCGGCCAAGCCAGCCGGAATTCCCGGTGGACCGGGTGCTCCGAGTCCCGCAGCGGGAGCGGCGCCGGCGGCGCCGCCTAAGGCGTAAAGGAGACGCAAGATGGAATTTCGAGCTGAAGCACGTTTTATGCGCGTCTCGCCGCAGAAGGCACGCCTGGTGCTGGACCTGATCAAGGGCCGGCGGGTGGAAGATGCGCTGAACACGTTGCACTTTACCAAGAAGCGCGTGGCTGCAACCGTTGAGAAGCTGGTGCGTTCCGCACTCGAGAACGCCAACTATCTGAGTGCGGAAAAGAGTATCGAGGTTGATGTGGACAACCTGTACGTGAAGCGCGCGGTGGCCAATGACGGGCCCCGCATGAAGCGCATCCGCCCTGCACCCATGGGTCGAGCGTTTCGCTACGTACGGCGCATCTCGCACATCGAGATCGAGCTGGCGGAACGCGGCAAGAACGGTACTGCGGTTTCGAACGTGGCCGGTTCTGAGCGGGTCAGTGGATCATCGCCCGCAGCTACGAAGTCGAAGGCCAGAGCCAAAGGCAAGGCTCCGGCAGGGAAGAGCAAAGCCAAGGTTGCCAAGAAGTTTTCAGGAGCACGATAGGATTCGCCGGTCGTTGCTAGGTTGATCTAGGAGAAACGATGGGACAGAAGGTTCATCCTTATGGTTTTCGCCTCGGCTATACCAAGCCGTGGAAGTCGCGCTGGTTTGCAGAGCGGGATTACGACAAACAGCTGCTCGAAGACATCAAGCTGAAGGCCGAGCTCAAGGACAAGCTCAAGTCTGCGGGCGTAAGTTCAATTGAAATCGAGCGTCCCGGCAACAAGCTGCGCGTCATCATCAAGACGGCGCGTCCAGGCATCATCATCGGACGCAAAGGCGCTGAGATCGACAAGCTCAAGGCCGACGTGCAGAAACGCATGAATGGCCGCGATGTGTACATTGACATCCAGGAAGTTCACAAGCCTGAGCTCGATGCCCAGCTGGTGTCGGAGTCGATTGCGCTGCAACTCGAAAAGCGCGTGGGTTTCCGGCGCGCCATGCGCAAGGCTGTAGATTCCGCCCTGCGCTTTGGCTGCAAGGGGATCAAAGTGCGGGTGAGCGGACGATTGAATGGAAATGAAATCGCGCGCTCGGAGTGGTACCTGCAAGGGCGTTTGCCATTGCATACGCTGCGCGCCGACATTGACTACGGTTTTACCGAGGCCCGCACCACGTACGGCGTGATCGGGGTGAAGTGCTGGGTTTATAAGGGTGAAATCCTGCCCACCAAAAAGCGCGAACCGCTGCAGGTTGGCGGCGCATTCTGAGAAATTTGTACAGATGTAGTTTTCTGCGTCTCGAACTTAAGAGTAGAAGCTAGAACGACTTAAAGAGCCGACTTATGTTGATGCCAAAGAAAGTGAAGTACCGCAAGCAGCAGCGCGGACGCATGTGCGGCAAGGCCTGGCGCGGCAGCGAGCTGGCTTTCGGGGACTTTGGGCTGAAGGTACTGGAGCCTGGATGGATCACCGACCGGCAGATCGAAGCCAGCCGGGTGGCGATGACGCGCTTCGTGAAACGCGGCGGCAAAATCTGGATTCGTCTGTTTCCCGACAAGCCTGTGACCAAGAAGCCTGCCGAAACCCGTATGGGTAAAGGCAAGGGAGCGCCGGATCACTGGGTCGCGGTCGTGAAGCCAGGCAAAATTTTATTTGAGATGGAAGGGGTCACGCCCGCGGAAGCATCGGAAGCGATGCGTCTGGCTTCGCACAAGCTGCCGTTGCGCACCCGGTTTGTACAGCGCGAATCGGCGGCCCACTGAAGCACGCAAGACTGAGGCGCTGGAGTTTTAAGGACGAACTGATGAAATCGGACAAAATTCGCAATTTGACAGCTGAAGAACTTGGCCAGCAGGAGCGTGATCTGAACGACCAGCTCTTCAAACTGAAGTTCCAGTTGAATATGGGACAGACCGAGAGCCTGAAGAAGATTCGCGGCATGCGCAAAGACATCGCGCGGGTGAAGACGATTGCCCGTGAGCGTGAGCTCGCCGCCGGAAAAACGGGGAGCAAATAATGCCAGAAACCAACGCACAACCGAACCCGCCCGCGGCGGGGCGGCGCAAGGAAGTGGTGGGCGAAGTGGTTTCCAACCGCATGCACAAGACCATCGTGGTCGAAGTGGTGCGCAAAAAGTCGCACGCTTTTTATGGCCGCGTGGTTTCCAAGGCAAAAAAGTTCTATGCCCATGATGAAACCAACCAGGCCCGTATCGGCGATGTGGTGCGGCTGGAGGAGACGCGGCCGCTGTCCAAGTTGAAGCGCTGGCGGCTGAAGCAGATTGTTCGCAAGACCACGCTGGCGCCCGAGCATGTGGCTGCTGAAGTGAAGTAAGCGAGGAAGTTGAGTAACACAGAGCTTTCAGGGAGACGGAATTATGGCTTTGATGATGAGATCGTGGCTCGAGGTGGCCGACAACTCCGGCGCCCGCAAGCTGCAGATGATCCTGCCGCTCGGCGGCTCCACTGGCCTGCGAGCTGGTTTGGGAGACGTGATCACAGCCAGTGTGAAAGAAGCCTCGCCGGATGGACAGGTCAAGAAAGGCGCGGTGGTTAAGGCGGTGATCGTGCGGACCCGCAAGGAATACGGCCGGCGCGATGGCACCTACATCCGATTCGATTCGAATGCCGCTGTGCTTATCAATGAAGCGGGCGAACCGGTGGGCACGCGCGTGTTCGGACCGGTTGCACGGGAACTGCGCGAGAAGAAGTTTTTGAAAATTGTCTCCCTGGCGCCGGAAGTTCTTTAGAGAGTGAAGGGTTGAGAAATGAGAACAGTGAGCACGGAACATAAGCGAGTGGATTTGCGGCGCAATGACACCGTAAAGGTGATCACGGGCCGGGACAAGGGTAAGGAAGGCCGTGTCCTGCGCGTGTTTCCCAATGACAACAAGATCCTGGTGGAACACGTCATGCTCGTGAAGAAGCATGTGCGGCCCAATCCGCAGCGCAACATCAAGGGCGGAATTGCCGAGCAGGAGAGCCGCATCGCATTGTCGAACGTGCAGCTGGTGTGCGGGACTTGCGGGCCTGTGCGAATCGGACATGAAATGCGCGGCGACAGGAAAGTAAGAGTGTGCAAGAAGTGCGGAACGACGCTGGACAAATAGCTGTCAGCTTTGAGCCGTCAGCTATCAGCAAATAAGAGTTTTGAAGAGGCTCACGAACCGGACCAACGATTTTGGCTGAGAGCTAACAGCTGAGAGCTAGTTCGAAACCGTGAGAGAAGGCAACAACGCAAATGGCAAAAGAGAAAAAGGAAAAAAAGGGCGGCCAGGAAGAGCAGCGGCCTGCGGAGGCGGCGCGGCATAGCGCCAAGCAGACGCCGCGGCTGAAGGAGCGCTTTGTCAAGGAAGTGGCTCCCACGCTGATGAAGGAATTTGATCTGAAGAACCCGATGGCGGTGCCGCATCTGCACAAGATCGTGATCAACATGGGTGTAGGCGAGGCAACGCAGAATGCCAAGGTGATGGATCCGGCGGTCAATGAACTCGGGCAGATCACCGGCCAAAAGCCGATCGTGACGCGAGCCAAGAAATCCATTGCAGCCTTCAAGGTGCGCGAAGGCCAGGCCATCGGTGCCATGGTCACACTGCGTGGTGATCGCATGTATGAGTTTTTCGACCGACTGGTGAACGTCGTACTGCCGCGCGTGCGTGACTTCCGCGGCGTTTCCGTCAAGTCATTCGACGGCCGCGGCAATTACACTCTCGGCTTGCATGACCAGTTGATTTTCCCCGAGATTGATTACGCCAAGGTGGACAAGCAGAAGGGTATGAACGTCACCATCGTGACCACGGCCCGCAGTGACGATCAGTCGCGGGCTTTGTTGCGGCATCTGGGGATGCCGTTCCGGACCCAGTAAAGTTGCACAGTTTCAGAATTCGACGACTAGAGATTCTTTAAGGATTGCATGACTACAGCGAAACGAGTCAAGGACGCGAAGATCCAGGGAAAGTTTCAAAAGGCGCGTGACAACAAAGAAAAGCGGCCCAAGTTTTCGTCGCGCAAACACAACCGCTGCAAGAATTGCGGGCGGCCGCGTGCGTATCTCCGCAAGTTCGGCCTTTGCCGGCTGTGTTTCCGGGGGCTTGCGCTGCGTGGAGAAATTCCTGGAGTTGCGAAGTCATCGTGGTAAAGGGTTAAGAAGCTGCCGCCGCAGGTTCTTCGGTCCACCCAGTAAGCGGGCCGAAGCAAACGGGCGGCTGAGGAGAAGGAACGCATGAGGTTGACCGATCCGGTCTCAGACATGCTGACGCGCATTCGTAACGCGATTAGCGCCCGGCACCAGAAAGTGGACATTCCCGCTTCCAAGCTGAAGCTGGAGATCGCCCGCATCCTTAAAGAGGAGGGCTACATCTCTAATTTCAAGGCGACGGAAGAGGAAGGGCACAAGGTCCTGCGCGTTTATTTGAAATACGGCAACAATAACGAAGCGGCCATTTCGAATGTGGCGCGCGTTTCCCGGCCCGGTTGCCGCGTGTATGTGCGGCGTACCGAGATCCCCCGGGTGTTAGGTGGGATGGGTATCAATATTCTCACCACGCCCCGCGGCGTAATGACCGGCCGCCAGGCGCGTAAGCAGGGTCTCGGAGGCGAGTTGCTCTGCGAAGTTTGGTAAAGACTGCTGCCTGGAGCAGCGCGCTCGGTAGCTGGTAGCCAGGAGCTAACAGCTGAGAGCTGAAAGCTGAGAGCTTAAGTTATGTCACGAATTGGAAAAAAACCGATCCCGCTCCCCAAGGGAGTCACGGTCAAGATTGAAGGGAATACCGTGGCCGTGCAGGGCCCGAAAGGCAAGCTGGATACCACTTTGCCCGCGGGCATCAAAGTCCAGCAGCAGGATGGGCATCTGCTTGCCGTTCGCGAGAATGATTCCCAGGCGGCGCTGCATGGTCTGGCGCGCGCCCTGGTAAACAATGCCGTCGAAGGCGTGACCAAAGGCTGGACCCGGGACCTCGAAATCGTGGGCATCGGCTATCGCGCCGAAATGAAGGGCAAAGGCATGGTCGTATTCAGCTTGGGATACTCGCATCCCATTGAGTATCCGCTGCCTTCGGGTATCGATGCTGCGGTGGACCCGAAGCAGACTAAGTTGAGCATCACCGGCATTGACCGCCAGAAAGTTGGTCAAGTTGCCGCCGAAATGCGGAGCCTGCGTCCGCCCGATCCTTATAAGAACAAGGGTGTGCGTTACGCCGGCGAGCGGCTGAAGAAGAAAGTGGGTAAGACGGGAGCAAAATAGCAGTCAGCGATCAGCTATCAGCGGTCAGCAAAAACTGCTGATGTTGGCTGAGGGCTGAGGGCTGAGGGCTGAGGTCTAGAAATATGCTGACAACGACATCGAAGAACACAAACCGGCGGCACGTGCACGAGCGCATTCGCAAAAAGATCCTCGGGACTTCCGAGCGTCCGCGCCTGAACGTGTACCGTTCGCTGAACCATATTTACGTGCAGTTGATCGACGACCTTGAGGGCAAAACCCTGGTCGCGGCCCATTCGGCCGAAGGCGAGAAGGGCCAGAAGCGCACCGGGGGCAACGTGGCCGCAGCCAAGTCTGTGGGCAAGGTCATCGCAGAGCGTGCCAAGAGCAAGGGGATCAGTAAAGTCGTGTTTGATCGCGGCGGCTACATTTATCACGGGCGGGTCAAGGCCCTGGCCGATGCTGCACGCGAAGCAGGGTTGAAGTTCTAAGAGATTGAGTAATTGTGAAATTCAGTGATTGAGCAATTGGAAATCGGTTTGAGGTTTTAAGTTACCCAACTACTGAATTTCACAATTGCAAAATGAGAGAGCATGCCAACAATCATTAAGAAGCTCGATGCCAATTCGTACCAGCTTAAAGACCAGGTGGTAGCCATTAACCGCGTGACCAAGGTAGTCAAGGGCGGTAAGAATATGTCCTTCGCCGCGCTGGTAGTCGTCGGCGACCCTGGCTCGGCGGTGGTTGGCTATGGTTCGGGCAAGGCCAAGGAAGTCCCCCAGGCCATCCGCAAGGGGATTGAATCCGCCAAGAAGAACCTGATCCGGGTGAACCTTACCCAGACCAGCATTCCGCATACCGTGTTGGGACGCTACGGAGCGGGGATGGTGCTGTTGAAGCCCGCCCCTGAAGGCACGGGCGTGATTGCTGGCGGTGCAGTCCGCGCGGTCATGACTTCGGTCGGAGTGCAGAACGTGCTGACGAAATCCATTGGCACCACGAACCCTCACAACGTGATCAAAGCGACTTTCGACGCTCTGAAAAAATTGAAGAACCGGGCGGACGTTGCTTCGATGCGCGGCAAGCTCGTGGAAGAGCTATAGAAGAGACGGGAGTTTTGGAATGACAGCAAAAAAGACCAATGCGGGCGGCGGAACCATCCAGTTGAAATGGGTACGCTCGGCGATTTGCACTCCCGTGAAACACAAACGGGTGGTCAAGGGACTGGGTTTCACACGCTTGAATCAGGTGGTCGTGCGGCCGGATACAGCGGCCATTCGCGGCATGGTGGCCAAGGTCCCTCACCTGGTGGAGATTTTGCAATAACAGCTATCAGGCGTCAGCTCTCAGTAGGGAGCGATGACTGAAAGAGCTGAGGGATGAGAGCTGAAAGCTTACTTATGAATCTCTCGAATATTCGAGCACCGAAGAAGGCAGCGGAGAACAAGAAGCGCGTCGGGCGCGGCATGGGTTCCGGCATGGGCAAGACGTCCACCCGCGGACACAAGGGCCAGCGCTCGCGCAGCGGTTCGCGCATGATGCGCGGTTTTGAAGGCGGTCAGATGCCCCTTCACCGCCGCATGCCGAAGCGCGGGTTCACCAACATTTTCCGCCAGGAATATAACATCGTAAATCTGGACCGGCTGGCTGTGCTGGGTGAAACCACGATCACTCCTGAAGTGCTGCGAAAGGCCGGCGTCATCAGCACCAAACATCCAGTGAAGGTACTCGGGAACGGCGAACTTTCGGCGGCGCTCACCGTGCACGCTCACAAATTTTCCAAGTCGGCGCAAGAAAAGATTACCAAAGCTGGCGGCAAGTTTGAGGTCTTGCAGTAATGCTCGAGAAACTGGCCAACGTATTTCGCATTCCGGAGCTGCGCAAGCGCATTCTGTTTACGCTGGGATTGCTCGCGGTTTACCGCTTGGGCGGTCACATCCCTACACCGGGAGTTAACGCCGACAAGTTACAGCAGTTCTTTGAGCAGAACCGCGGAACGGCCTTGGGATTTGTGGACCTGTTTTCCGGAGGCCAGCTCCGCCGCATGACCATTTTTGCCCTGGGCATCATGCCCTACATCACCGCCTCCATCATTCTGCAGCTGCTCACGGTTGTCTATGAGCCGCTGGCGAAATTGCAGAAAGAAGGAGAGCTGGGCCGTAAGAAAATTACCCAGTGGACGCGTTATCTGACCGTTGTGCTGAGCGCGGTGCAATCTTTTGGTATCGCCATTGGTCTGGAAAAAAGCGGCGGCGACTTCGTCGTGAATCCCGGCGTTCCGTTCATCCTGATGACCATGCTTACTCTGACTACGGGCAGCGCCTTCATCATGTGGCTGGGCGAGCAGATTACCGAACGCGGCGTCGGAAACGGTATGTCGCTGCTGATCTTTGCCGGCATCGTAGTCGGACTGCCGCGCGGCGTCTTTGACCTGATTGACAAAGTCCGCACCAATGCGTGGGGAGCTTTCACGGCCCCCGCCATGCTTTTGCTGATTGGTGTCATGGTGCTTGTTGTCGCGTTCATCGTTTATGTGGAACGCAGTGAGCGACGCATTCCAGTGCAGTACGCCAAGCGTGTAGTTGGACGCAAGGTGATGGGCGGCCAGTCCACCCATTTGCCGTTGCGCGTGAACGCGGGCGGCGTCATGCCTGTGATTTTTGCTTCATCCATTCTGACCATGCCGCAAATGATCGGTCAGGGGCTGAAGAACAACCGCTACTTCGGAGACCTGATTCATTGGCTGGGTTGGGGCGAGCCGCTCTATACGTTCTTGTATGCGGTGGGCATTATTTTCTTCGCCTACTTTTATGTATCCATTGTCTTCAACCCCAACGAAGTTGCGGACAACATGCGGAAGTATGGCGGGTTCATTCCCGGCATCCGGCCGGGTAAGCGCACCGCTGACCATATCAACGAAATCCTGACACGGATCACGCTGGTGGGCGCACTCTACCTGATCATCATCTCCTTCATTCCAGAATGGATGATTACGGGTATCCACCTCAACCACCTGTATGGGCCGATTGGCGCGTTTTTTGAACGCCTGCCAACCTGGGTGACCAATGGTTTGGGAGTGACATTTTATTTCGGCGGCACGTCATTGCTGATCGTGGTCGGCGTCGCCATGGACACGGTGACACAGATCGAAGCGCAGCTTATCATGCGTCACTACGACGGGTTCACTCCGCGCAGCGGGCGCATCCGTGGTCGTCGTACCTGGGCATGAGATCGTGTGTGGTGCGGGTGCCCTTCGACTTCGCTCAGGGCAAACGTTCGCCCGCAGCTTGTCTGTACCGCCCGGTCGGCGGGTTGTTTGTCGAGCTGACCGCGTGGGCCTGAACTTAAAAGGCGCACCAGGTTCTGTTCGATGGAAACGTCGCGAAACATTGGGCCAGTGCTGCTGCTTGGGCCCCCGGGCGCAGGCAAAGGTACTCAAGCCAAACGGATAGCCGAGCACTACGGCATCCCGCAGATCTCCACTGGAGACATCCTGCGGGACAACGTGCAGCGTGCCACCGAATTGGGCGTGCGCGCGAAGGCCATCATGGCGCGGGGCGAGTTGGTGCCGGACGACCTGGTGTGTGACATGGTGGACCGGCGGTTGCGGGAAGCGGATTGTGCGCGAGGATTTATTCTCGACGGTTTTCCGCGCACCGCGAAACAAGCTGGCTGGCTGGACGCTTTTTTTGAAGGCGAGCTCTTTGACAACTTGAACGGGGGCAGATGCCTGCCAATTGTGGTTCGCCTGGACGTGGACTATAATCAACTGGTACAGCGGCTTACGGGACGCAGGACCTGCCGCGCCAACGGACACATTTACAACGTCTTTTTTCAGCCACCTCGCGTCGCTGATATTTGCGACGTTGACGGTTCCCCGCTGATAACCCGTAATGATGATCGCGAGGAAGTGATCCGCAAGCGTCTGGCGGAATACGATCTCCAGACCCGGCCGGTGGCGGAATATTATGAGCAAAAGGGCCGCCTGGCTTCGGTGAATGGCGATCTTTCCGTGGGCGAAGTCACCGGGCAGATTTTTTGGGTGATTGATCACCAGGGTGCGGTAGAGGCGCAGGACTCGCGCCAGGACGTTTAAAGCATGGCGATTGTCTGCAAATCAACGGCGGAAATTGAAAGAATGCGGCACAGTGGCCGCATTGTGCGGGAAGTGCTTGATCATGTTCGCACGCTGGTGAAGCCGGGCGCTACCACGATGGACTTGGAGCGCGCCGCCGAGAAAATGATCAAGGACTTGGGCGCGAAGCCGGCATTCAAGGGCTATTACGATTACCCTTGCGTGCTCTGTACTTCGGTGAACGAAGAGATCGTGCACGGGATTCCTTCGGAAAAGCGAGTGCTGCGGGCGGGCGACATCGTTTCGATCGATTGCGGTGTGGTGCTGGATGGATACTACGGCGACGCCGCGATCACGGTCCCGGTGGATGATTCGGTGAAGCCGGAAGTTCGCAAGCTGCTCGAAGTCACTGAAGCGTCCCTGTACAAGGGCATTGAGCAGGTGCAAGTTGGGAATGCGGTAGGGGATGTCGGCGCTGCTGTGCAGGAATTTGTGGAAGCCAACGGCTTCAGCGTGGTTCGAGAGTTTGTGGGCCACGGCATCGGGACGCGGTTGCACGAGGAGCCTCAAGTCCCCAACTTCGGCGCCCGTGGACATGGCGCCCGCTTGCGAGAGGGCATGGTGCTGGCCATTGAGCCGATGGTCAATTTCGGCAAGCCAGGCACTCGCGTGCTGGATGACAAATGGACCGCCGTCACTGCCGATGGCAGCTGCAGTGCCCATTTTGAGCACTGTGTGGCCGTGACCAAAGAAGGGCCAGTGATTTTGACGCAGTAAAGCTACCAAGGAGTGCATGAGCAAAGAAGACGCGATTGAAGTGATGGCAGTGGTTCTGGAGCCGCTGCCCAACGCAATGTTCAAGGTCGAACTCGAAAACAAGCACCAGGTGCTGGCGCATGTTTCCGGAAAAATGCGCAAGAATTTTATTCGCATTCTGCCCGGTGACAAGGTTGCCGTCGAACTTTCGCCCTATGATCTGAATCGCGGACGGATCGTGTATCGCTATAAATGATTTTGTGGAACCGAGTTTGACTAGGTTGGTCGAGCGAACTCGGCGACGAAAGACGAGCGACCAAGGACGGGCCTTATGAAAGTACGAGCATCGGTCAAGAAGATTTGCGACAAGTGCAAGGTCATCCACCGCAAAGGCGTGGTGCGGGTGATCTGCGAGAATTCCAAACACAAGCAACGTCAGGGATAAGGACAACTATGGCACGTATTGCAGGCGTCGATCTTCCGCGTAACAAACACGTGAATATCGCGCTGACTTATATCTACGGGATCGGTAATTCGCGCTCCGCCCGCATTCTGGACCAGGCCAAAGTTGAGCCCATGAAGAAGGTCCAGGACTTGGGTGAGGACGAGGTCAACCGTATTCGTCAGGTCATCGAGTCTGAGGGGTTGGTGGAAGGCGATCTGCGCAAGGAAGTTTCGATGAACATCAAGCGGCTCATCGAAATCGGTTCCTATCGCGGATATCGTCACCGCCGCAACCTGCCGGTCCGAGGACAGCGCACGCACACCAATGCGCGCACCCGCAAAGGTCCGCGCAAAGGTACAGTAGCGGCAAAGAAGAAGACCGCGACCAAGACGTAGAACTGTCGTGGATCGTTCGTCTTTGGTCGTTGGCAGGAAACGACTAGCGACTAACGACCATCGACCAAGGACTGAAATACTATGGCAAAACCAGTAGCAGCAGGTGGGCCCGCGACACCGGAGAAAAAAGGCAAGAAGAAGACCTTCAAGAAGAAGGAGCGCAAGCACGTGACCCACGGCATTGCGCACATCCAGGCTTCGTTTAACAACACGATTGTGACCATCGCCGACCAGACCGGCAACGTACTCTCGTGGAAGAGTTCGGGTTCGCTGGGCTTCCGGGGATCACGCAAAGGTACCCCGTTTGCCGCGCAGCAAGCGGCTTCGAATGCTGCCAACATGGCGCGTGATCACGGCGTGCGCAGCGTGGAAGTGCGTGTCAGCGGCCCCGGTTCGGGCCGTGAGTCGGCCATCCGTGCGCTGGCCGCTGCAGGAATTGAAGTGCGGAATATCAAAGACGCTACCCCAATTCCGCATAACGGCTGCCGTCCGCCGAAAAGACGTAGAGTGTAAAACCCGTCGTTAGTCGTCGGTCGTTCGCAAGTGCGGATGCCGAAGGCCAACGACGAACGACCAAAGACCAACGACTGATTTTCGTCCGGGACGAAGGGTGAAGCCAAACCTGTAAACCGGTCATCTAAAGGAGAAGAAACTTGGCCCGTTATACTGATCCCGTCTGTCGTCTCTGCCGCCGCGAGGGCATGAAGCTGTTCCTCAAAGGCACAAAATGCTTCAGCGATAAATGCCCCATCGAGAAGCGGAATTTTGCTCCTGGCCAGCATGGTAAGGACCGCAAGTCCAAAGTTGTTGGATACGGCTTGCAACTGCGCGAGAAGCAGAAGACCAAGCGCATGTATTTCGCGCAGGAAGGCCAGTTCCGCAATTATTTCGAGAAGGCTGCAGCCTCCCAGGGTGTGACTGGCGAAATTCTGCTGCAACAGCTGGAACGCCGCCTCGACAACGTCGTCTACCGCCTGGGTATGGGTGTTTCGCGTCGTCAGGCCCGTCAGTTGGTGCGCCACGGCCACGTGCAGGTGGACGGACGGAAGGTTAATATTCCTTCCTACCAGGTCAGCGTCGGCGAGGAGATTGCTATTCGCGAAGGTAGTTCGAAACTTGCGATTCTCGAATCAGCAAAAGAATTCGCCAGCCATCAGAATGCACCGAATTGGTTGGAAATTGATCGCGACCATTACAAGGGCAAAATTCTGGCCCTGCCGAAGCGCGAAGACATCAACCTGCCGATCAATGAGCAGTTGATCGTGGAACTGTATAGCAAGTAATGTCGGTAGTTTTTGGTCGTTCGTCGTTAACATCAAAGACCAACGACTGAGGACGAACGGCCAACGACGGTTTTATCGGTCCATTTTTCGAGCCAGATCAGCCTTTCCTGGCGCTTGACCTGAACGCGGACCTGTTCAGGGAGTCAGGACTGAGCCAAACGGCCGAAGGAGAGAAACACTATGCTTTGGAAAGGTTTTCAAAAACCGAAACGTCTGGCGGTCGATACTTCGACCCTCACCGATAAGTACGGCATCTTCTGGGCGCAGCCTTTTGAACGCGGCTTCGGTACAACCATCGGCAACGCTCTACGACGCGTTCTGCTTTCCTCGATTGAGGGTGCTGCTGTCACCGCAGTAAAGATTGAAGGCGTACTGCACGAATTTCAATCCATCCCTGGCGTCGTGGAAGATGCCACGGACATCATCCTCAACCTGAAGCAGGTCCCGTTCAAGCTCGCTGGCGACGCCCCCAAAGCTATCTATCTGCGTTCCGACCAACCCGGCGTTGTCACCTCGGGGATGATTGAAGCTGACGCTGACGTTGAAGTGCTCGACAAGGATGTTTACATCGCGACCATCAGCGAAGGCGGCAAGCTCGACATGGAAATGCGGCTCAAGCGCGGCCGCGGCTACGTCTCCGCCGACAAGAATTTCGACGAAGACCTAGGCATCGGGTTCATTCCCATTGATTCGGTGCATTCTCCGGTGCGCAAGTGCAACTACACCGTGGAAGCGGCGCGTCTGGGCCAGATCACCGACTACGACAAGCTGACCATCGAAGTGTGGACCAACGGTTCCATCCTGCCGGCCGATTCCATCGGCCTGGCAGCCAAGCTGCTGAAGGACCACATGAATATCTTCATCAACTTCGAAGAAGATATCGAGACTTCCGCTGGTTCCGAAGAACGCAAGCCTGAAATCAAAAACGAGAACCTGAATCGTTCGGTGGAAGAGCTTGAACTTTCCGTGCGCAGCTACAACTGCCTGAAGAACGCGAACATTCAGAGTATTGGCGAGCTGATCCAAAAGACTGAAGCCGAGATGCTCAAGACCAAGAATTTTGGCCGCAAGTCGCTGAATGAAATTAAGGAAATCCTTTCGACCATGGGTTTGAGCCTGGGCATGAGGATTGATGAACAGGGCAATGCCGTGCCGGGACCGACTTCGAACCAGGTCCTGCCTGCGTCGGCCTACGGCATTGACAACGATCTGTAGAGCTTAATCGGGGACGGGCGTTTCGCTCGTCCCTTTGATTTTTCGATATCTGGGAACTGAGGTTTTTATGCGTCACAAAGTAGCAGGATGGAAACTTGGACGTAACACCGCGCACCGCCGCTCTTTGCTGCGGAACCTGGTCACTTCGCTCATTCTGGAAGAGCGCATCGAGACCACTCTGCCCAAAGCCAAGGCCATGCGCCCGCTGGTTGAAAAGATGATTACTCTGGGCAAGAACGGCAATCTTGCCGCTCGCCGCCAGGCACTTGCCTATCTCATGACCAGCGCTGCCGTGGACAAGCTGTTTGACACCATCGGCCCTCGCTTCGGAGATCGCAATGGCGGGTATCTGCGCATTATTCACGCTGGCTGGCAAAAAGGAGATGGCGCGGACAAGGCCTTCGTCGAACTGCTGGGCAGTGAAAAGACCATCGACGAAAAGCGCCAAAAGCGCGTCGAAGCCCGTTCCAAACGCGCCGAGGAAACCAAGCGCGCGATGGAAGAAGCCGAAGCGCAACAAGGCGTCGAACACCCGGTTCCAGGCGCCCAAGGCGAAGACAAGGTCAAAGACTGACACTTGGCTCGTGTCCTATTGGGCGACGAATGCTAAATACCCAATGCACCCTTTTTCAGGGGTGCATTTTTCTTGCAGGCCTCAGCTTCACAAGGCCATTTTCCTGTCCGTTCGTAACTTGTTTCCATTCGTACATGTCCTTGTGCGGGTCACCGCCGTAATCTGGCGCGGATTTCCCAGAACGTTACACTGATAGCGATAATGGGATTCTCCCGCGTACAAATCGGCATCGCAGTGGGCGCTGGCGTGCTCATTCTGATGGTGTTCTTTGGCTACCTGATGTGGCTGAATGGGCAGGGGCCGGTGCTTTCCCGCTCCGAAGAACGCGATCCGCTGTCGGGTACGCCCAATTCCATTTCCCTGAATCCCCTGCGCGACCGCTCCACCGAACGGCTGGCCACGAAATACCTGGATGCCATGCGCGACGGACACTGCCGCGAACAGCTGGCCGGTTGGGAAAAGGACTATCGCAGGAAATACGCGACCTTCATCTGCGATTCCGAAACCCAGCATCCCCTGGTCTCATGGAAGATCGTGGACTGGGAAGATGCGCCTCCGCTACGCATTCTGCACTATCAGGGCAAGCGCCGCAATGCTCCTGACCAGCGCGGTACTTATAAGGAGCTCTTTTCCGTTACCTTGGAAGACAAGGACGACGGGTGGGTCGTCACCAAGTACGACGCCATGTACTAAGTGTAGAGTGGACATTCCTGTCCGCTGATGGGTGCTTTTGAACTGCTCAGCCCGCCTCTGCCTGACGCATGTGGCCTTCTCTCCATCTCCAGAAGAGAAATATCAAGAGTTGCGCGGTCAGCGCCGCCGAGCTGTCAAGGACTACATCAGCGAACCTTCCTGTGCGGGATGGCAGGAAAGTCTGGTGCCATTCGTCCAGACTTGCCACTGCCACGGACATCGCAAACGCAATGCCCGCCCAGCGCCATGTCCACACCTTAGCCAGAGGTACATGCAGCGTGGCTTTCCAGGCGCGGAACAGGAAAAGACTAAGGGTGAAGTAGCCGATGAAATGGCCGCTTTTCCGAATGTAATGATGGATGACGGCAAAATGGGCCCTATCCATTCCGAAGAGGAAGTGAAGCAGCGGGTACAGAAATCGCCCGGTGTAAGCCGCGGAGCCGAAATCGCTTGACTCCAGTGCGATCACGGCGAGCCATAAAAACGCCGCGAGCCAAGTCTTGAATATTTCTTTTTGGTTGGGGGTCAAGAACGAGCGTCCCCCGCGGGTTGGAAAAACATGTGTCCTTTCAAAATGCAGACCTACTCGACGGCATAGTTGGGGGCTTCGCGGGTAATCATCACGTCGTGTACGTGGCTTTCCCGCAAGCCTGCGCCGCTGATGCGCACGAAGCGCGTTTTCTGGAGCAGCTCCGAAACACTGGCGCACCCGCAGTATCCCATGCCAGATTTCAATCCGCCCACCATCTGATTGACGATCATGGCCACCGAACCGCGGTACGGAACGCGTCCTTCAATCCCTTCCGGCACCAGCTTGGCCAGCCGGTTCGATTCCTCGCCCACAGCAGTTGAAGAGTCGCCATCAATATTCTGAAAATAGCGTTCACTGGACCCCTGCGCCATCGCGCTCAACGATCCCATGCCGCGATACGACTTGAATGTGCGGCCTTGGTACAGGATCAGCTCGCCGGGACTTTCGTCGGTCCCCGCGAACAGCGAGCCGATCATGACGGCGGCTGCTCCTGCTGCCAGCGCCTTCGTAATGTCGCCTGAGTACTTGATGCCGCCATCGGCAATCACCGGGATGTTGGCGTCTTTGGTGGCGCGATAAGCCTCGGCAATGGCCGTGATCTGGGGCACACCTGCGCCGGTCACTACGCGTGTGGTGCAGATAGATCCAGGGCCGATGCCCACCTTAATTGCGTCCGCGCCCGCCCGGGCCAGTTCGCAGGCTCCGTCGAAAGTGGCGACGTTGCCCACGATCAAGTCCACTTCGGGTAATTTCGACTTCACGGCCTTGATCGCGTCCAGCACCCGCGTGGAGTGGCCGTGGGCGCTGTCAATCGCCAGCAAATCCACTTTGCATTTCGCCATCTCCTGGGCGCGTTCCACAAAATCACCCGTCGCTCCAATGGCAGCGGCCACCCGCAGCCGTCCATGCGAATCTTTGGCAGCGTTCGGATACTTCAGTTTTTTCTGAATGTCTTTTACCGTGATCAGGCCCTTCAGGTTGTACTTGTCGTCCACCACCAGAAGTTTTTCCACCCGGTGTTCATGCAGAATTTTCTCTGCTTCTTCGAGCGTGGTCCCCACCGGCACCGTGATCAGGTTCTCCTTAGTCATGACCTTGCTGATGGGAATGTCGAAGCGGGTCTCGAAGCGCAGATCGCGATTGGTCAAGATGCCAACCAATTTTCCATTCTTAGTGATGGGCACGCCAGAAATCTTGTACTGGCGCATGACTTCAAGCGCCTCGGAAACGCGGGCATCGGGCGACATGGTGACCGGATCCACAATCATGCCGCTTTCCGAGCGCTTTACTTTGTCCACTTCGTTGGCCTGCTGCTCAATGGGCAGATTGCGATGAATGATCCCAATCCCGCCCTGCTGGGCCAGGGCAATCGCCATATGAGATTCGGTGACCGTGTCCATGGCGGCGCTGATGATGGGAATATTCAGCCGGATATTGCGCGTCAGCTGGGTCTGGGTGTTGGCCAGCGCCGGGACCACGTCCGAGCGGGCAGGCATCAGCAACACGTCATCGAAGGTAAGCGCCTCAGGAACAGGGAAATGAATCATAGTTGTTCTCGGCCGCGAAGGGTTCTTCCTATTCTAGAGACGAGGGGCGAAGGAGGCAAATGGGGGAGAGTTGATCGCAGGCAAATCGTGTGAACCTGACTGCAAGTGGAGGCCGGGCGTCCTCGCCCGGCAGGAAGGATACAGAGGCCCGAATCTTGCGTTTCGTGCTGCAAAAAAAACGCTCTGTTCCCCGCAAAATCTTGAAAACAATCAGTTGGGCCGGGGCGGTCCGCCTAAAATCTTGATTGCAAGGAGGTTGCAGGCAAAATCTTGATTGCAGGGGAGTTACGGGGCGAAATTCGTGGGCTTGGGTGGTTGCGCAAATGCCAACTTGTTTCCGGATTGGAACCGAGCCGCCGCAAACGCTAGGTGTGAGTAGCCGCTTTTTTCCCAGGTCAAATTGTCAAAGAGCATGAATAACTTACAGATAATATAATTTAATCTATGTTATCTTGACTTAGATGAAGTGTCAAGGTAAAAGGGGATGTGTTTCGCGAGTACTCCGCTAATAATTGTCATTCCGAGGAGCGTAGCGACGAGGAGTCTGTAGAAAAGGAGCGGTAAAGCATGGACGAGCAGAAGAACGCTGGCCAGCAAAAGGAGGAGACTCCCAAAGAAGTACCGCCACCCGCTCCGCCTCCCATTGACCCACCCCAACCCCCACCAAATCCAGACCCAGAAGAGAACGAGAACGAAAATAAGCCAAAGAAATCCAGCACAATATCTGACAAGGTAATGATTTGGGCTACTTGCGTAATTGCGGCCGGAACCTTGGTGAGTGCTGTGGCTATCGTTCTGCAGTGGCGAGAGATGGTCGGCGGGGGAACACAAACGGAGCAGATCATCGCTGCAGCTAACGGCATTAAAACGGCTCAGGGTCAGTTGGTTTTGGATAACAAACAAGTGCTTGCCGATAACAGACAGGCTCTCGCCAAAGTATTGCAGGAAAATCGTGAAGAACTGGCAAGCGCTCTTAAGCAAAACCGCGATGCTCTGCAAGCCCAGACTGCCGCTTCTAATGGGCAATTGGCGGCCATTCAACAACAGACCGAGATCGGGGCGCGTCCGTGGCTTAAAATTTCTGAGATTGCTCTGACGAGCGGGATAACTATCGACATGAATGGTGAAGCGCGCACGGCGGTTCACGTTATAGCTCAAAACATTGGCAAAACTCCCGCTAGAGAGGTCTCGCTCATGGTCGAACTTGCGGCATATGGTAACGAACATCAAGAGGTTGAAAGACTGTGCACAATGAGTTTTGTTTCCACTAAACAAATGGGTAAGTATGGCCAAGTTTTGTTTCCCACTGATATGCTGGGGGAACATGAAACCAAAATCACCGGAATCAAGCTCAAACCATTGACGATTGTCGAACGGAAACCAACTGGAGCCGAATCCCTCCGATTGGATAAGAATGGACCGCCACCCTCTCAAGAAGAGATCATTTTCACTGTGCCTTCCTCTGTAATCGGATGCGTGCAATACAAATCGTTCACTTCGGACACTCTGTACTACACAGGGTTCACGTATAGTCTGGAGTCGAAAGGGAAAGGTATTGACGCAATTGTTTACAATGTTCGGTTTGACCGCAAGACTGGGGAAGCTACCGCTGTCCCATCTAAGACTCTCAAGGGAAACGGGAGTATTACGATCCCATTTGAATGGATCGGCCTTGCTCCACATGAAGGATGGGGTAATGATGTAGTGAGGTAGCAGCAACCCCAGCCCCGCAATTAAGCACCAAGTCCAAATTAGGACACTACCTGCGTCCGGGGCTACGTGGGCATCGCTTGACTGCCTGAGGTACAACTATTCACCCTTCCCGCTGAGGTTGTGCTGTTAAAAATCCGCAAATGAGCCCTCGACAACACCTTCGCTCTCATCGAGGGACACCCGCACACATTTCAGGGATCGGTTGTGTCCGATTAGGGTGCAGTTGCAGTGGAGATGAATCGCCGCAGGAGTAAGATGTTGGCCATCTAAGCTCGGTTTGACTTTTGTGCTCCCCAAAAGCCAGAGCTGGCTTCCTTCCAACTCAAGAACCACGGAGGACACAATGCCTAACAAGTTATCTTTTACACGCGTAGTACTTTGCCTGACGCTGTTGGCGCTGATGGGCCTACCAACTAGAGGTCTGGCATCGCAGCAGCCATGCGATCGATTCGCCCTTAACAACCAGGCTGTGGTTATGGAATCGCCTGATGCGGACTCGTCGGCGGGCGCTTCTGTCTTGCCCACGGGCTTGGCCAAAATTTACAGCAACTTGGGTACTGGCAATAACGTGTACAGCTCTTTTGCGGCCTGTAACGAGTCGGGATCGGGGTCACCCCACGGAATAGAATTCCAGCCCATGGCCTTTACGCCAAACGCAGACTACAGCGTCAAACGAATTGACTTGGCCGTGAGTTGGATCTATGGCAACAACGACTATATATTGACCCTGCGTGCCGACAACGGGGGAGTTCCCGGGGCCATCCTGATGAAATGGCCACATGTAGCTGCAGCCAACTACGGAACCTGCTGTGCTCTAGAAACCGTCCGAGTACCAAGGACGCACAAACCGGTTCTGCTGCAGAAAGGCAAACAGTATTGGCTGGTGGTGAACCTTCGCGAGTATGCCTGGTTAGTTTGGAATCTGAACACCACAAACACTTCAGGGAAAGGGGCTCTTTCTCATGACGGAAAGAAGTGGATAAAGATGACTTTCAATACAAATGGCGCGTTTGATGTGCTCGGGGTAAGACAGCCGTAGCGTACTTATGCGTCTGGGAATGTGGCATAGCGCCCACTTTCCAGCGCGAAAATCGGGGTATCTAGCAAAAAGCGGGTCTTTCGACTCCGAGAGGGGATTTCGCATGCGAATCCCCTCGCTCCGCTCAAGATGACAAAGTTGGTGGGCGGTGATGGCTCCCCCTTCCAACTGAAACGAATTCCTGCCCTCTTGACTGGCTGAGGTACAATTATTTACCTCTTCTCTGCCGAGGTTCTGGTGTTATGAAAACCCACACGATGCTTCCGGACGCAAGTGTTCTCCCAGCATTAAAACGATTTACTATTTGCATCGCACTGCTAATGCTTCCTGCGTTTTCTCAGCAAGTCACCGTGGACGTCACTCCTGGGCACTCGACGAACTCTTTCAGTCCGCTGCGGACGCTGGGGGCTGGGATTGATCGTGATCCGCTGAACTCGGTGCACGTTCTTTTTAATCCGCCGCATGTCGGCTCCATGCTCAGCGCAGGGTGGGGGTCGGTCAGCTACCGGCTCAATACCGAACTATCCGTGCAGGCGTGGCACTGGAATCCGCGGGGCAAGTGGAGCGATCCATCTGGACAAGGCTACTTTGTTGGCGATCCCAGCAGCGCCGGAGATATCACCCGATCATTCGGTTACAATCTGCCGCTGCGCGGCACCACCAGCAACTATGGCACGGGCAGCGGATACTCCCGGGTGGACGATGGCGACACTAATACTTATTGGAAGAGCGATCCGTATCTCGACCAGACTTATACCGGCGAAAGTAACGCGCTGCATCCCGGGTGGATCATCGTGGACCTGGGAAGCAAGATGGGCGTGAACGCGATGCAGATCGCGTGGGGCGATCCCTATGCTACGAACTACGAAGTGCAGTACTGGACCGGCGACGATCCGATTGGAAATCCCGCGGGCGGAAACTGGAAGAATTTTCCCAACGGCACGGTCACCAATGGAAAGGGTGGTCTGGCTAAGTTGCAACTATCACAGAAAACATTGAACGTGGAATTTGTGCGAGTGCTGATGACGGCTTCATCCGGAACCTGCGACAGTCATGGGTCGGCCGATCCCCGAAATTGTTTGGGGTTTGCGATTCGAGAAGTTTATCTGGGGACGGAATCCGGCGGGAAGTTTACCGACCTTGTGCGACACAGTCCGGACAATTTTCAGACTGCGACTTACGCATCGTCTGTAGATCCCTGGCACGATCCCACTGGCATTGCCAAGGACGATGGCGAGCAGCCGGGCTTTGATCTGGTTTACAAAAGTGGTTTGACCAATGGTCTGCCGATGACAGTTCCGGTTGCGATGCTGTACGACAATCCGGACAACGCTGCGAATGAGATTGCCTACCTTGAAGCCCGGGGCTATTCCATCCGGTATGTGGAATTGGGAGAGGAGCCGGACGGACAGTTTGTGCTTCCTGAGGACGACGCGGCGTTGTACGTGCAGTGGGCGGACGCGATCCACAAAGTAGATCCCAACATCAAGCTGGCTGGCCCGGTGTTTGAAGGCGTGAACAGCGACATTCAAGTGTGGCCGGATTCGAAAGGGAACGTGTCGTGGTTCAACCGCTTTTTGAATTATCTGAGCAGCCATGACCATCTGGGCGATCTGAACGTGATGACGTTTGAGCATTATCCTTTCGACCCTTGCCACATTACCTGGAACAATCTATATCAGGAGCCGGAGTTGGTGCGCGGCATCATGAAAGTCTGGCACGATGATGGGCTGCCGAAGAATGTTCCGATGCAGATCACCGAATCAAACCTGGCTTTCGATACGGCCACGCAGTATATGCAACCGTTCGGCGCGTTGTGGCTGGCGGACTATGCGGGGACGTTTTTGACCGCAGGCGGGCAGGGGTTGTTTTACTACCAGTTCGAGCCGTTGCCCATGTATCACGGCTGCGGCGGTTGGGGAACGTTTGGCATGTTCAATGTGGATGCGCACTACAAGATCAAACAGGAAACGGCGCAGTTTTTCTCGGCCCAGATGTTGACCCAGGAATGGGTTCAGCCTGTGGATGAGGACCACATCGTGTATCCGGCCTCGACGGGAATTAAAGACAGCCACGGGCATCTGCTTGTGACTGCATATTCGGTGCAGAGGCCCGATCAACAGTGGTCGCTGCTGCTGGTGAATAAGGATCCGGTGAGTGCGCATTCGCTGACAGTAGAATTTAGCAATTCTTCCGACCACAGCACCCACTATTTTCAAGGGACGGTGAAGCAGGTGACCTTTGGATCGGACGAATATGTGTGGCATGCCAACGGACAGAATGGCTATGCCAGCCCGGATGGGCCGGCGAAGAAGTCAGAGCAGTCAGGCGGTAAGGGAGTGCAGTACACGTTGCCGGCGGCTTCGGTGACGGTGTTAAGGGGGATGGTGCAATAATCACCCCGACCGCGACCCATGCTGCTAATTCACAGTCAGAGGTGCGGATACGCTGCCCACTCTGCCGGTCAGATTGTCGCGCACGACGAAACGCACTTGATAATTTCCAGAGGGAAGTTCGAGTGCGTTGTTATACAAGACCCCATCCGTCTTTAGCTTGGCGAGTGCCCCAGCATTGAGGACTCCTCTAAGGACTTGGCCCCTCTTATCTAGAGGGACTCCGTTCTTGTTCGCCTGCCAAACGAATTCCACATCGAAACGATTCTTGTCCGATTCGTTGACGACGCTGGCGGGCGGCACGTTTATCACGAATTGCGCCCTTTTGTTCTTGCCACTTTGTTCGGGGGCACCTTGCCAACGCAGGACCACTGGAATTCCTGTACTCTCAAACGGAGAAGCCAGAGCGAAATCGATATCGGCGTCGCGGGTGGATTCAGGATTGATTGTGGCATGGCCGACCATGAAGCCAGTCCTCGCACGCACGGTCGCTTCTTTGCGAATCGACTTAACATGCAGCTTCTGCCATCCGGCTTTTGCGCTGTGAGAGTCAAAGTAGTATCCCAGCAGATAGTAGGAGGAGGAATCCTCCACGGCATTGCGAAATCCGGCCACCAAATCATTGTTGTTGTAAAAAGCACGGCCGCCGGTCATGTCAGCGAAGTTGTTAAGGCTGGCCAGATTGGCCTCCTGAAGGGCGTTCCGAGCAGCCAGGCTCTCAAGCGTAGCGCCGGAATAGTTGGTGAGGCTACCCACACTTGCCAATCCGCCGACATCCACTGGATAAACCGAGATCTGGGCATCATTGAAAGCCTCCATTAACCGCTCATACAAAGCGGCAAGGTGATGATTCGCCGGTGCAGCCCCGACAGAGTCAAGGATAAAAGGAAAACTACCCGTCGCCCAGACCAGAGATTTTCTTCCAGGAACTCCGGAAAGTGACCAGGCAATGGAGAGAAAGGCCTGAAGCGTGTCTTCCGTTGCCCTCTCCTGCTGATATGCCGCCTGGATCGCATCGCCTCCCTGGACAAAATCGCGTAACTGCGCTTCGATTGCACTCATCGGAGGAGCGGCGTTTGCGATGGGGCTATTTACTTGGCCGGTGATCGCTTTCGCAATTGCATTCTCACCGATTCCCTGCATGGCTGGTAATTCACTTCCAACTTTCTTCAAGATCTTGATGAGTTCGTGTGGGTCGTTCACGAACCCGGTCAACGACCGGGCTCCCTTATGACCGATTGACATCAGACACAGCGGCTGGTCGGAATCCAAGCGCTCCCCGAGATACTTAATCAATTGTGTGCGACCATACACTTGATCAAGAAAAGGTGTATTCACATTGTCCAAGACGATAACGGTAACTGAGCGTGGTTGCTCGCCACCAAACGCGAGATTACTAAATGTTCCTGGAGAGCCTGCTGCAGGCTTTGGTCGGCTGTTCGTTGCCGTGATCTCCTCGACAAATGCGATTTTCTGTTCCTTCCCGTTCTCAAGCAGGACGAAGTCGCTCTTGGTCAGGTTGTGAATGTGGGCGCCCTGCTTGTCGGTGACGACAGCAGGCACCTGAACCAGAACTGACTGCGATTTGAACTTCATCGGCGGAGTCTGATCGGCCCCTGAGGCGTGAGCTACACTCGACGAATTCGGGAACGGGGCCTGGAGCCCTCCCGTGGGTGTGTCTTGGGCTCGGACAACCGGCAGGAACGCCAACAACGCGGATACAAACAATAGCCAACGAAACATGCTTACTTCCTCGTGCGCGAACATTATAGTACGCGTTCAAAACGCCGCCACGGGTTTGTCTTTTGGCTCTCAGCAGCGTATATTGGTGCTTGGAAACTGTTGTGTAGTACCCAGTTTTGGCGGAGCACACCAGTGGGCGCAAGCCCACTTTTTACTTGGTGGCCTTTTCAAGCCTGCACGACAGACCGACAACTTATTGGATTCATGGGATTTGATCTCGACCAGGTGCGTCAGATCGCGGAGCGGGTGGCCGCCTCTAGCGGGTTAGAAGTCGTCGAAGTCGAATTGCGTGGCGGGGGCAAAGCCCGCATGCTGCGCATCTTCATTGATAAGCCTGGCTCGGAACAAGATCCGCTGGGCGGCGTCACCCATGAAGACTGCGCGAATTTGAGCCGTGAAGTCAGTACGATCCTCGACGTTGAGGACGCGATCTCCGGTTCGTATGTGCTGGAAGTTTCATCTCCAGGGCTGGATCGCAAGCTTTCGCGTCCGGAAGATTTCAAACGTTTTGTGGGCAGCCGAGTAAAGCTGGCGACGCGGATGCCGGTGGGCGGAACGCGGCACTTTGAAGGCCGGTTGCAGAGTTTTGAGGGTGGACGGTTGACGGTGGAAGTCGGACCGGCAAAGAAGAAGCCCGGGGCGCCGCCCGCACAAAGATTGGAAATCGAATTGTCCAATGTGGACAAGGCCAATCTAGTGCCGGAAATTTAGACCGGTTTTTAGGTTTTTAGAACGGAAGATTTTATGGCAAGCGAGCTTTACAACACGATTGACGCGTTGAGCCGGGAAAAAGGGATTGATCCGCAAATTGTAGTGAGCGCGGTGGAAGACGCCATTGTGGTGGCCACACGCAAGTACTACAAGACCCAGGAAAATCTGCGCGCGCAGCTCGACAAAGACACCGGCAAAATCCGCGCTTTCGCGATACGGACAGTGGTCGAGACTCCGGAACAAGTTGAGGACCCGCTACTGCAGATCACGCTGGAAGACGCGCGGAAAGTTGATCCTAGTTTGGAAGTTGGCGGCGAGCTCCAGATTCCAAAAGAGACGGAAGGAATTCTGGGACGCATCGCGGCACAGCTGGCGAAGCAAGTAATTTTCCAGAAGGTGCGTGAAGCTGAACGCGACACGGTTTATAACGAATACATCGGGCGTGTAGGTGAGATTGTTAATGCCACGGTGAAGCGGATCGAGGGGCCAGATGTAATTTTCGATCTGGGCAAAGCGGAATCGAGAATGCCCCGCAAGGAGCAGTCTCGTCTGGAATCGTTTGCCATCGGTGAGCGGGTACGGGTCATCATTGCGCGAGTGGAAAAGGCTGCGAAAGGGCCTGCTGTGGTGGTTTCACGCGCGGCTCCGGAACTGGTGCAGCATCTGTTTCAGACAGAAGTGCCCGAGATTTACGACGGAACCGTGGTCATCCGTGCCATTGCCCGCGAAGCCGGCGAACGTACCAAGATTGCGGTCATGTCCAAGGACAAGGACGTGGATGCGGTCGGCGCCTGCGTCGGTATGAAGGGCATGCGGGTGCAATCCATCATTCGCGAACTGCGCGGCGAAAAGATTGACATCATCGAATATCACGAGGATGCGGTAACTTTTGCCGAGAAGGCATTACAGCCCGCTAAAGTCAGCCGAGTGACCATCGTGGACAGCGCCGACAAGCACCTGGAAGTTGTGGTGGATGACAGCCAGCTTTCGCTGGCCATCGGCAAGAAGGGTCAGAACGTCCGCCTGGCTGCGAAGCTGCTCGGATGGAAGATTGACATCAAGAGCGAGGAAGAGAAACGTCAGGAAGTGGAACAGCAGATGTCCGCTCTGGTTACGCCGACGACCACGCCTCTGGAGAGTGTAACTGGGCTCGGGGAAGGCTTGATCGAGAAGCTGGGAGCGGCCGGCATCACCTCTGTCGAAGCTTTGGCGGACATGACGCCAGAGCAACTCGAAGCCATCGAAGGAATCGGTCCGAAGACGGTGGAAAAAATCAGCCTGGCGGTGAATAATTATTTCTCCGGACTGGAAGGTGGCGAAATAGCTGCCGAAGGTGAGGCTGTAACTCCAGCTGCCGAGGGTCAGGAGGCCGCGTCAGAAGACGTGGCCGCCGCAACGGATGAAGTGGTGGCCTCCTCCGACGAGACCAGAACTGACGAGGCCGAGCTTGCTGGGGCCGAGGGTGTGCCGCTGACCGAAGAAGCATCTCCGGAGGCTGCGTCCTCCGAAGAGAAGTAGCAATGCGAACTTTGCGCACCTCCGCTGCACAGCGAAGCGTGTCGCTTGTATCCGACACCGTGAGGTTGATATGAAGACTTAACGGGAGAGTCCGGAGAAAAGAAAGGGCGGATGGGTAAGATTCGAATTAACGATCTGGCCAGGGAGCTGGAAGTAAAGAGTAAAGCCATTCTCGATGTGCTTCCCCAAGTTGGGGTGACTGAGAAGAAATCGCATTCCAGTTCCGTCGAAGATCACGAGGCCGAGAAAGTCCGGACTTTTCTTCGCGCTGCCGGCGAAGCGCAGTCTGCCGCCAGACAATCGCGCCAGATCCGTCCTGCGGACGACATCAAGACAAAGATTGACCTCTCTAACATTTCACGGCCGGGCGATGTGCTGAACGCCATCCGCAAGCAACAGCCTCCAGTCAGCGTAGCGCTGCCAGCTGCCAAAGTCGCGCAACCACCGGCCGAAGCCAGTGCGTCTGTAGTAGCGCCTCCGGCAAAACCTGCCGTGCCCAAGCCGGCGACATCTGCAACTCAGGCCCCCAAAATCGTTCTTCCGGCCACAGGTCCCCGGCCACTGTTCACCGTGCCGCCGCCCGTTGCTTCGAGCCCGGCCGTGTCAGCGCCGCCTCGTCCGCCAGTTGCTGCGCCACCCATCGCGCATGCAGCGTCGCCAGCGGCTCCGGCTTCGTCCGATCTTGCAGTTCCATCACCGGCTCAAGTAGTCACGAAACCCGCTGCACCAGTTCGCCCGCAAGTATCGTCGCCGCGCATGATCGTTCCACAGACGGGACCTCGTCCGGTGTACAAGGCGCCGCCAGCTCCGGCTGCACCGATGGGTCACGCAGCGCGCCCAACTCCTGGACGACCGGTGCCCGGTCAGCCTATTTTTCAGCGTCCGCGCCCCGGCACGGCAGCCCCAGGCGCGCGGCCTGCGCTACGTCCTGGAGAACGACGACCGATGCATCCGACGCGTCAGTCGCCGACAGGAACACGGCCCCTTGGGGTTGGTCCTGGAGGGCCTCCACCGGGCACAGTTCGTCCGGGCGCCCGTCCGGGTGCGCCTTCGCGTCGCCCCGGTCAGCGTTATGTCCCGCGAGGCGTGAAGGAAGGCCCGATGAAGGGCTTCGTTCCTCCGCCCCGGCTTTCACTGTCGAACGAGCCGCAGCCCATCACTCGCAGCATCACGATCACCGAAGGCGTCAGTGTCAAGGATCTCGCCGAGAAGCTCGGCCTGCGCGCGAAGGACCTGATCGCTCGGCTGCTGGCGCGTGGCGTGTTTGCCACCATCAACCAGACCCTTGACACGGAACTGGCCAGTGAGATGGCACGCTTCTTCGGAGCCGACACCAACATCATTACGTTTGAAGAGCAAGCAGCCAAGGAAGTCGCCGATGCGGCAGCTGGCGATGAACTCCCGCCGGAGACTGGGATTCGTCCTCCTGTGGTCACCATCATGGGCCATGTGGACCACGGCAAAACCACGCTGCTCGACTCGATTCGCTCTACCGACGTTGCGGGTGGCGAAGCTGGCGGTATCACTCAACATATCGGCGCCTACAAGGTCACGATTCAAGACAAGCAATCCCCGGCTTACGGCCGCCAGATTGTGTTTCTGGATACTCCGGGCCATGAAGCGTTTACCCGCATGCGTTCCCGCGGTGCTAAGGCCACGGACATTGTGGTATTGGTGGTAGCGGCTGATGACGGCGTTATGCCCCAGACCATTGAGGCCATTGACCACGCCCACGCTGCGGAAGTACCCATCATCGTGGCCGTAAACAAGATTGACAAACCCGACGCCCTGCCCGACCGGGTGAAGAAACAACTCGCCGACCGCGGGTTGATGCCGGAAGATTGGGGCGGAACCACGGTTTTCGTGGATGTTTCGGCGAAACAGAAAACGAACTTGAACTTGCTGATGGAAATGATCTGCCTGGTGGCCGATCTGCAGGAACTCAAAGCCACTCCTGAACGGCCAGCTACGGGTGTAGTGCTGGAGGCCAAACTGGATCGCGGCCGCGGCCCCGTGGCCACAGTGCTGGTACAGAACGGAACTCTGCGGGCCAGTGACAATTTCGTGGTGGGCAACGTTTACGGCAAAGTGCGCGCCATGTTCGACGATCGCGGGAATTCGCTCGAAGTTGCGCCGCCCTCAACCCCGGTCGAAATCCTGGGTATGGAAGGGCTCCCTCAGGCAGGGGATCAGTTTGTGGTGGTTGCCGATCGGGAAAAGGCGCGTGGCGTTTCCGAATATCGCGAGCAGAAAGCCCGCGAAGCCACCCTGGCGAAGAGTTCGCGTGTATCGCTCGAAGGCCTAGCTGAGCAGATCAAGACTGCTGGCACGAAAGAACTCAATATCATTTTGAAGGGCGACGTCGGCGGTTCCGTCGAAGTGCTGGGAGACTTGCTGGCCAAGCTGTCCAACGACCGGGTGCGCTTGAAGCTGTTGCGCTCGGGTGTCGGCGCCATCACGGAAAGCGATGTGCTGTTGGCTTCCGCGTCGAACGCAATCATCATCGGCTTCAACGTGCGCCCCGAACGCAAGGCGCAGGAACTCGCCGAGCAAGAGAAGGTGGACATCCGCCTGCACTCGATCATTTACGAGTTGCAGGATGAAATCAAGCGTGCTATGACCGGCTTGCTCGAGCCCACGATTAAGGAAACTTACCAAGGGCGTGCCGAGGTCCTGGAAACCTTCCGTATCCCCAAGGTAGGTACGATTGCGGGATCGAGAGTTACCGATGGCTTGATCAAGCGCGATTCCGAAGTCCGCCTGCTGCGCGATAACGTAGTCGTCTTTAAAGGCAAGATTGGGTCACTGCGCCGTTTCAAGGACGATGCCAGCCAGGTCACCAACGGCATGGAGTGCGGTATCTCTATCGCAAACTACAGTGACATCAAGGCCGGCGATGTGATCGAGGCCTTCGTGACCGAGAAGATCGCTGCGGAAGCAATGGCGTAAGAGCCGTCGTTCGCCACTGGTCGTTGATCCTTGGTCGCTAGCCATTCTCCGTAGTGGTTTGCCAACGACCGTCGGCCAACGACGAACGACCTGATGATAGCTTTTCTCACCCTCGAACTGCGTATCGAAGCAGCACAATCACTCAAAGACAAGCGGCAGGTAGTTCGCAGTCTGAAAGACCGGCTGCGCGCGCACTTTAACATCGCAGTTGCTGAACTCGATGCCAGCAGCCTATGGAACTGCGCAACCATTGGCGTGGTCAGCATTTCCGATTCGCGCGACTACCTGGATGGGCTGATGAAGAATGTAGAACGTCAGGCGACCCGGATTGCCAACAACGCCGGCGCTGATGTGGCAGATTCTTTCGTGGAGTTTCTCTAGGCCACGCCAGAGCTATATTCTGGGTGCGGTTCGCCGGCGCCGCGGAAGAGCATAGACCTTCGATGGTCCTATCGGCGTAGTACATGCCGTACAGGTGCATCCCTCGTTCGAAGTCACATGCCAGGTAGTAATTGCATCCAGTCGATAGCCGACGCCCCGGATGGTTTTGAGATAGGAGGGGCTGGCGCGATCAGGCTCAATTTTCTCGCGGATGCGGCGGATGCAGGCGTCCACGCTCCGCGGGGTTACGAATTGTAAATCTCCCCAAACCGCGTCCAGCAGGAGATCGCGGGTGAAGACCTGTCCCCGATGCCGCGCCAGATATTCGATCAGGCGAAACTCTAAACTTGTGGTCGGCACTTCTGCTCCGCGAACGTACAGCTTCATCGCCAGACTGTCAATTATCATGTCAGCAGGCTCGTCCGGGCGTCCCGCAGGCGCAAAGCGCCGGAGTACTGCTTGTACCCGCGCTACGAGTTCACGTGGACTAAAAGGAGTGACAATGCAATCATCGCCGCCCGACTCCAGAGCCAAAGCGCGATGTTCCTCGGCTGCCTCCGGCATCAGAAACACCAAGGGTGTGTTGGCCAGTGTGTGGTTCTGTCGAATGCTTCGGCACAGCTCGAGTCCATTGCCGTCGGGCAACATCACTGCGGTCAGGATGAGCGAGGGACGTTTTTGCTCCGCTTCCTCCACGATGGTGTTAGCGGAAGAGTACGTGAGCACTGCGTAGCCAGCGGCTGCCAAGCATTGCCGCGTCAGCGCGCAAACCTCGGGCTGGGCTTCCACCACAAAGACGAGCGGCTTCATTCGGTCTTGCAGTGTAGACCGCGCTTTGTTACGTGCGAGTGACGGCCAGATGAATAAGCTGTAAATTCTCAAAATGAGGGCCCTCGCCGACGTACTTGCCCACATTTGAGCGTTACAGGTATTCTGTCAACTCGTTTCCCGGCTGTTGCTATCGCCTCCCTACCCCCAATGGTCAAGACCAAACCCGTACAGAAGCACAACCGTGACAGCAGGAAGAAAATAGGCGGCCCCACGCACCTGGTGGTACGGAGTTCACGGATCGATTCCGAAGGCTGTTACACCACCATGCCTATCAAGAAAGGCGCACTGGTCGTGGAGTACACCGGTCCCCGTCTCACTATCAAACAGGCAGACGCGCTTTATGACGACCATCCGCGTACTTACCTCTTCGGCCTTACAGACGGAAAGCATGTCATTGACGGCGAAGGAGTGGCGGCGTTCATCAATCATTCCTGCGATCCCAACTGCGAAGCGGATGAAATCAAGGGCCGCGTCTGGATTATGGCTGCACGTGACATCGAAGCCGGAGAAGAACTCACCTACGACTACAACTTGTACGATGGCGAACTCGATGACCTGTCACCATGCTCCTGTGGCTCAGATAACTGCAGAGGGAGCATGTATTCGGAGAAGGAACTGGCAAGGCGCGCACGACTGGTTCGCCGCGGAAAGAAAAAGAAGAAGACGGTTCATAAGAGCGCAGACCGTTGAGTTCCAAATCGTTGGAGCCTGGGGCCGGATGCTAGTTTGGTTTGCGGACTTTGCCGTCAGAAAGGTACTGCAGCAGTGCCGCATCAGCAGCCATTTTGAATTTTTCCGCCGCTGCTACTCTAGGACTGGCTGAGCCATTGAGAGACGGCTGCTCTCGAAGGGTCTGACGCAATTGGTCTCCGTCCTCGGATTCGTTGGTCACCACCTGCATGTAGAACCAGAGGAAGTGGCGCATTTGGTCGAGTGCGGACTTCAAGGTGTGCAGCGAGTCGATTTCCGGCAACTGGCACAGCGCTTCCATCAGCTCGGGATCGCTCGGCGCCTGCATGGCTGCACAATTCAGTGCTTGCTGGATAGCGCGCAGGTCTTCACTGACCCGCAACATTCGAATATGCACATCGTCCAGAAAGTCTTCCTTTTCCATGGTTCGCCGGCTTTCTTAGCTGCAACTCACCATCTCATCGGTGGCCAATGGCGAATAGATGTCCCACGGGCATGCGCTTTGGTAATTCGAGCTGTTACCTTCGTCTGTTGGGAACTGGTGTGGGAGGATTCCTGGCGTAATATGCCTTAAAACCCGCTTGTGGTGCGGATTTCCGGCACTTCTACGATGCGCACTCCCTAGCCTGGATCTTCGACTGCGGTTACCAATGCACGCGTCATCTGTTCCAGAGTTACCAGCCCCAGCCGGCGAGCGCCTTCGCAGGTGGCTGCACAAGTTCCACGAGCCAGTATCATAGGCAGCAGTTTCGAGCGCGCCCACTTCGGCCTTCGGTATAATCCGCCCTTCGGTCTGCGGAGGATGTTCTTGTTCACTCGATCCCGAGTCAATCTGATCTGGCTTCTAGCACTAAGCTCGCTGCCGCTGCTGGCTCAACGCGAACCTGTGCTCCAGCAGATAGACCTGCCCCATCCCTACTACTTCCGCGAGATGTATCTCCCGCAGTTGACCACTGGACCTAGTGCAGCGGCCTGGACGCCGGACTCCAAATCGCTTATCTACTCGATGGCAGGATCACTGTGGAAACAAGACTTGGATTCAGGCATCGCTGAGCAACTGACCGCTGGCCTCGGGTACGACTATCAGCCCGACAGTTCTCCGGATGGCCACTGGGTGGTGTACTCGTCGTACGTTCGGGATGCAATCGAACTGCGGGCGCTTAATCTAGACACCAAGGAATCCCGGCAACTTACTTCCGGAGGTGCGGTCAATCTGGAGCCGCGTTTCTCGCCGGATGGCAAACGGATCGCCTTTGCGTCCACGTCCTACCACAAGCATTTCCATATTTTCGTCGGGGAATTTGCCAACTGCCAACTCACCGGAGTGCAGCGCCTCACCGGCGAGAATCGCAGCGAACTTTCCCGCTACTACTACAGCGAGTTCGACCATGAAATAAGCCCGGCGTGGTCACCGGATGGATCGGAGTTGATGTTCGTCTCGAATCGAGGCCACATCTATGGCACGGGCGGCTTCTGGCGCATGAAGGCAGAGCCGGGCGCAGAGGCCCACGAGATTCACTATGAAGAGACCGCATGGAAGTCGCGCCCGGATTTCTCTCCCGACGGCAAGCGCATCGTTTATGCCTCTTATCTCGGACAGCAATGGCACCAGCTTTGGGTGATGCCGGCGGGTGGTGGCGATGCATTTCCGCTCTCCTATGGTGACTTCGACAACATCAATCCCCGCTGGTCGCCGGACGGAAAGAGGATCGCATTTATTTCCAACCGGGATGGAAACACTGCGCTCTGGATCCAGGAGATACCCGGTGGCGGGCAGACACAGATTGTCGCGAAAGAAAGGCGTTACCTCCAGCCGATGGGCCGCCTCGCGATCACAGTGTTGAGTTCCTCCGGTCAACCAACTCCATCGCGCATCTCCGTAACCGGCAAAGACAGCCGTGCCTATGCTCCTGAGGGTGTATGGATGCGAGCCGACGACAGTTTCGTTCGCTCCGAGCGTCCCTTTGAGGTCCATTACTTTCACTCGCCCGGCCGTGCCGAAATCATGGTTCCGGCTGGGTCTGTAGATGTCGAAGTGGTGAAAGGATTCGAATATCAAATTGAAAAAAAGACGGCCCATGTAGCTACTGGAAAGACCACGCAGCTAACCATCCGTCTGCAACCGCTTCATCCGCCGCAGGAGAAGGACTTCCGTTGGGTCAACGGGGATGTTCACGTCCACATGAATTACGGCGGCGCCTACCGTGATACGCCACAGAGATTGGTCGCTCAGGCTGCTGCTGAAAATCTTTCCATCGTTGAAGATCTGGTGGTAAATAAAGAGCAGCGCATCCCGGACATCGCATACTTCAGCAATAAAATCGATCCCGCGTCCACGTCCACAAATCTGCTTTTTCATGGGCAAGAATTTCACACCAGCTATTGGGGACACTTAGGCCTCCTAAACCTGACCCAGCATTTCCTGATCCCTGGTTACGTGGCCTACCCGCACACGGCGTCAGCAAGTCTAGCCCCCACTAATGCGACCGTAGCCGATGAGGCCCACCAGCAACACGCGCTAGTGGGGTACGTACATCCCTTTGACACCTATCCTGACCCGGCCAAGGATTCCTCGCTGACCAACGAACTTCCAGTGGACGTTGCGCTGGGCAAAGTTGATTACATCGAAGTGCTTGGGTTCAGCGACTACAAGTCCACCGCCGCCGTCTGGTATCAACTGCTCAACTGCGGTTTTCGCCTGCCTGCAGCGGCTGGTACCGACGCGATGGCCAACTTTGCATCCCTGCGAGGGCCGGTTGGTCTGAATCGTGTCTATGCCCGTGTGCCTGGCGGGCCGCTCCATATCGATCGCTGGCTGGGAGCGCTAAAGCAGGGTCATACCTTCGCAACCAACGGCCCCTTGCTCGGTTTCAAGCTGGCAGGCCGGATTCCCGGCGATGAAGTTCGGCTCCCGGCACACGGGAGCACACTCAAATTCACCGCATGGCTGCGCTCGATTGTCCTCGTGGATCACCTGGAAGTGGTCTGCAACGGGCACGTCGTGCAGGCCTCGAAGTTGAGCGGCGATCGCAAATCCGCTGATGTAGAGGGAACAGTTACGCTCTCAGAAAACGGATGGTGTCTGCTGCGTGCGTGGAGCGATCACGCCGAGCATCCTGTGCTGGACGTGTATCCGTACGCCACAACCAGCCCAATCTACATAGTAGGCGCGTCGTCCGCTCCGAAACCGTCCGAAGACGCTGCCTACTTCGTCGCCTGGATTGACCGCATGATTCAAGGCGCCAGCGCGAATCGCGACTGGAACACCGAAACGGAGAAGGCCTCAGTGCTGGATCTGCTGAACCGCGCTCGCAAGACTTACGTTGATCTGGAAAATTAACTCTGTCATCCTGAGCGGAGTCGAAGAGCCTGCCCGAGCGAAGCCGAGGGGACCCCGATCATGCCAGCCTCTAGCATTGCAGTGTCAGGGATTTAGTCCAGCGAACCCAGCGAAGACTCGTCAGAGCGCCTTGCAACATTTCGATTGATGTAGGTAACTGAGGGGGTCCTTCGACTCCTTGGCTGCTTCGCTACGCGCATCAGCCATTGCGCTCAGGATGACAGGGTTTTTATTTAGTCCTCAGACGCGTGTCAACATAGCGGACAGAAATACCCGCCCCTACACGTTTGCGCGTCCAGCTTCCAGATCGAGTAGCGCCTTCTTCCTAGCGATACCCCAACGGTATCCTCCCATATCTCCACTTTTTCTGACCACGCGATGGCAGGGAATCGCGATGGCCACAGGATTGGTCGCACAAGCGCGAGCCACGGCGCGTGTCGCTGTGGGTTGGCCAATGTCTTTTGCCACTGCCGCATAAGAACGGGTGGCTCCGAAGGGAATGGCCTGCAGTTGTGTCCACACTCGTCGTTGAAAAGCCGTCGCCTGAATGTCCAGTGGCAGCGTGGCATTGACCTTCTGTCCCTGCATCTGACGAAGCAAGTCTTTCCTCCAGCTACTCATCGCCGCATCGTCCCGTTTGCGGTTGGCGAATGGGAACTCGTGCCGTAAGCCCTGCTCCAGTTCGTCGTCAGAGTCAGCGAACTGAATTGCGCAGATTCCCTTGTCAGTGGCTGCAATCAGCATGCGGCCCAGAGGAGAATCGGCACAAGTGTATCGGATGGGCGCAGCAATCGCGCCACGGCGATATTTATCCGGGGTCATGCCCAGCTGCGACGCGGTGCGTTCGTACAGTCGGCTGCTGGAACTGTATCCCGCGTCGTACATGGATCGGGTCACCGAATGTCCGGCGCGAAGATTATCTTTGAGCTGGTTCATGCGACAGGAGTCGGCATAAGCCCGCGGCGTGATACCCAGCACGCGCTTGAAAGTCCGCTGTAGGTGGAACGGGCTTTGGTGAAATTCTGTTCCCAGTCGCGTCAAGGTAAGCGGCTCATCAAGATGTTGTTCGATGTAGCGGCAGATTCGCTT
>Ga0207134_1041_pt1 | contig 39563 bp, 43 predicted proteins | sample Alteio_BWMinHeat_12_FD_153527 | JGI IMG/M metagenome (GOLD analysis project Ga0207134, IMG submission 153527) | Enriched cells from forest soil in Barre Woods Harvard Forest LTER site, Petersham, Massachusetts, United States -... | ecosystem: Environmental > Terrestrial > Soil > Temperate forest >... | reverse complement strand
ACTGAATGTTGATACTAACCGAATAGCCATTATGGGAGATAGTGCTGGTGGTGGAATTGCTGCAGGGACAGCGATTCTGGCAAGAGAGCATAATATTTTTTTGAAACAACAAATTTTGATCTATCCACCTAAGGATCTGGAATGCGCCACGATCTGCACGGCGGCAGCCCAATTGATGAGTATGGGCGGCACCCACGCGGGAAAACTCTGTAAGCTCTGTGCCGAAGTGTGCGAAGAATGCGCCATAGTGTGCGAAAGCTATTCAATACCACATTGCCAGGAATGCGCGCAGGCGTGCAGGAAATGTGTTACGGAATGCGAGAAAATGGCCGCCTGATAAATGTATGGTATCTTCCCATCTGTTATTTCCATTTTTCGCACTTGATAAGAAACAAACACCACTTGTGCATATATGACTCTTTTAAAAAGCCCTTATAATAATTCCCTTATCTTTAATGAAATTACATGGGGAGAAATTTATATGGTTATGCCTCAACCATTCATTCTTGAGAACAAGAATTACAGTTTCCAATAATCAAATCATAAAGGTAGTAGCCGCGTTAATGAAGCATTAAATATTAACATTTAAATATAACCCCATTTTTAAAAGTGAAATTTTATCTTATTTTATTCTTAGCAATAACCCCGTATTCCCTATATGCTCAAAAGCAAGGACAACCGCTCATTGATTCATTGCTTAGAGAACTATTAATAGCAAAGGAAGATACTAATAAAGTAAAACTGTTCGGCCAGCTTTCATTCACATACTCCAACATTAATCCGGATGAAGGTATACGTCTCGGGCAGAAAGCAATTGACTTATCAAGCAAATTAAGTTGGGAAAAAGGAATAGCCATAGCTATGCTTGATTTAGGTGTCAATCATGAAGCTAAATCCGATCATGTTAAAGCATTAGAGTATTACCATAATGCATTAATCCGGTATGAACGAATCGGTGATAAAAGTAGTATCTCGCGGATTTTAGCCAGCACAGCACTTGTGTATCTTGCTCAAAGTAATTATCCTAAGGCATTAGAATACGATTTCAAAGCTTTAACCATCAACGAGGAACTTGATAAAAGAAAAAGTTGTGCAATGATCCTGGAGAATATCGGGACTATTTATTTTGAACAGAAAGAGTACGTCAAAACAACAGAATATTATACACAGGCGTTAACTATTTATAATGATCTGGGAGACAAAGAAAGTGTTGCGAAGAACCTAGGGAATAGCGGTATTGTGTTGGCGGCACGAGGTGAATATGCCGAAGCAGTCAAACAACAGTTGAAGGCTTTAAAGATACACCGGGAACTGGGCAAGATAAATTCCATTCAAATAAATCTTACGAATATAGGAGATGATTACGATCATCTTAAAGATTACCCCAACGCTTTAAAATACCAGCTGAAGGCTTTGCAGATGAGCGAAGAGCTTGGAAATAAAAATAGCATCGCTATTAACTTAGGCAATATTGGCGAAACCTATTTCAACATGGCTAAAGATTCTGCAACTACAGTCAGCTCAAAAAAACTCGTAGACGAAGGCAAAGAAGCAAACCTTCACCATGCTATACGTTACTTGGGAAAGGCCGTAAGTATCTGTACAGAAATAAAATTCTTTGGCCCCCTTGTGGAATTTAGCCAATATCTTTCTGAAGCTTATTTTTTATCTGCTGATTACAAAAAAGCATTTGAAAGTCTTAAACAATACACTGTCACCAAAGATTCTGTATTCTCTGTTCAAAACAAAACACAAATAACCAATCTGGAAGAAGAAAGAGTAGACGAACTTAGGAAGAAAGAAATGCTTATTAAAGACGAGCAGATACAGATAAATGCACTAACTATTTCCCGGAAACAGACCCAGCAAGAGCTCTCTATTGCATGCATCATCCTTCTTCTTGTAGTGGTAGGAATAGTGCTTAAAAGCCTCTACGTGTATAGAAGATCAAATTATGCTTTAGTAAAAGAAGAAAAGATGCATCTTTTGCTCATTGAAGAACAAATAGATCGCTTAAAAAAACAAACGTCTGTTTTGAAAGAGATATCACATATGCAGGCTCACGACGTAAGAGGTCCTATAGCTACCATACTCGGTCTTGTGCGAATATTTAATTTTGAGAATTTCTCAGACCCCACAAATAAAATAGTAATTGAAGGTATTGCATCAATCACTGAAAAACTTGATACAGCCGTTAAGGACGTTATAAAAAAGGAAAATACTTTTAACCCAATATGTTAATGATTTGAGTAAGAAAATGTTTACTATATTTTAGTAAAATCTTTTTTTGCTATGCAATTCCTGCAATATGTGTGAATAATGTAACTTTTTCCGGCAACTGTGTAACGCTTGTTTGGACGGATCGTCCCACCTTTGTTACTAATTTCCAACACGTATCCAAAATCATTTCTCATGGAACAGCACACAAGTTTCAGCATCGTGGATATTTTAGACACGCATCCACAATCTTCCGGGAATAAACTCATACAGGTTATAAAAGATTTTTGAACACTGACAATAAGTATCAAATGGCTCATCCCTTTACGACGACCAAAGCCATTCATAACAAGTTACAGGAAATGAGCCTTTCGGTGGATGGTATGATGCCCCTGATAGATATGTCGGACTTGACTGCCCAAATCAAATTAGACAGGCTTTTGGTAGAAATCCATCTTGAAATTTTGCAGGACCTTAGCTTTGCCCAAATATATAAGAACTGGGTAAAGCTCACGGAAACAGGCATGAAGGCCCAAACAGTGGAAACAGAACAATTAGAAGAACTTGTTTCCATACTTAAACAATAATGGGGTGGAAGAAAAGCTTTACTTTTACCCTGATTACCACTGCTCTTATGGTTGAAGCAATTTGATATCCCATTGATTATTTTCTTTTTGAAATAATACACGTTTATGAAAACGGCTCGAATTAAATTCTAAAAATTCTATTCGTATAGGGCTTACGGAAAATCCTCCCCAATTTTCTGGCCGCTCGATTTTCTGGCCACTTAATGATACTCGTGTATATTCACTCATTAACACTTCTAAATCTGCAATTGGGTGGCCTTGCTTGCTGATAGAAGAAACAATTTGAGCTTTCCGTTCTCTTTGACTAAAATATGTATCGGCATCAGTTGTAGAAATTCTCATTGCACTCCCTTGAATTCTTACTTGTTTTTCCGTTCCATCCCACCAAAAAGTTAATGCCACCTTTGAATTATGTTTTATCTCAATGCCTTTTCTGGAATCTAAGGACCCACAGAATATAAAAACATCATCCCTCATTTCTTTCAATGCCACAAAACGCGCATTGGGGTATTCATCCAAGCCTATAGTAGATAAGCAACAAGCTGAAGGTGTTTTAAAACCCTCTTGTTTGAGTTCTTCTTCAAACCATGTCGAAAATATTTGAAAGGGATTCATCTTGTTCGATATTATTTCACTACTGTAATAACAGAGTGAAATGTACAAAGAAAAGCAGTATAATTTATTCAGATTATTGTTCGTTTCATCGGTACAAAAAGGAGAACCCTCTTTGGAGTTGCCCGTAACACACATTTATTTAATAAAAAGTAGGTAAGTATCTTATTTAACTGTCTTGAATTTTGCAGCTTCTTCCGATCCGCTCGTAGCATTGCCTTCGCTGTAAGAATGTGCGCCTGCGCCCGCAAGTTTGCCACCATCAACTATCAGGTATTCCGTCCGTAACGGTTTCTTAGCAAACCAGCATTCCAGAATTTCACGGGTACCCGCTGCATATCTTGTCTGTGCTGACAAACTTGAACCGGATATATGGGGTGTCATGCCATGGTGCGGCATAGTTCGCCAAGGGTGGTCTTGCGGAGCCGGTTGCGGAAACCATACATCACCTGCATATCCCGCAAGCTGTCCGCTTTCCAAGGCCCGCACGACAGCATCGCGGTCACATATTTTCCCACGGGCAGTATTTACCAGATATGCGCCCCGCTTCATTTTGCCGATAAACGCGTCATTGAAAAGATTTTCGGTCCTTATAACCCGCAAACTGTTCTTCCTTAATTCGGTTGAATCCCTTTACATATATTACATCGATTTCATCATTTAGCACCAAATCCATTTTACATAACCCATCCTCGACTACCTTTTTGAGCTTTTCGATGTTGTAGTAAAGGCTATCAAAATCGGCCTTTAAAGCAGACTTTTGAAATTGATGTAACATATAAGGTATAGAAAGTGGAATTGTATTATAATTGTTATTCACTTTGGTTATAGAGACATTAGGAACTACAGAAATAGTTTTATCACTTTCTCCGTCTTTCTCGCTTACAAAATTGTCTCCCTCAAAAGCATCATTGGTGTGAAGCCAGTCCTGTACGATCCTGTAAGATTTGCAGTATTTGTTATCTTCATAATAGCTGTAAGAATCGTTTCGTTGTATTATCCCGTTCGTAATTAGAGGCATAAGGAATTCATCGAGGTATCTTCCACTGTATGCTTTACGGAAATAGGCTGACGGAATTCGGATGAATTTCGAGAGGTCTTTATTATCGTGGTAACCATCAGTGATCAGTTTGCAGATAAATTTCTTGGCTTTGTTCTTCGATTTCTTTGTTTTGAAGTCTATTCCATCCAGTTTGTTCTTCATGGCTCTCGGAATCATGAAGTATGTGTTTGTTTTCATTTGCTCGTTGCTAAAAAATAAAAAGCCGGATAAGTTCAGGGGAGAAACAAATCCGGCATGGCTAAGAAACCAATATCTTTCATTTTCACAAACCATATCCCCTGACTGGCTCATTACTAATATATACTTTTAAATAGTTCAATTGAAAACAATTTCAAGTACATGGCGATATTATCAGTAACCAACGGATCGGTAAAAGAATATGAGGTTTATTCCTTCATCCCAGATACATGGAACCGTTCAACTTACGTCAGTTCTGACGTACGTGCCGCATTGAATTAGGTCAAATGAGATTTTCATAGTGTCAATATTGACACCTTTATATTTCTAATATGAATTCATTGTTAGAGATACATTTCAGAAGTGCGATTACGTCTCTGCTGTCATGCCGGCGGCTATTGCCTAAACGTTTATACTCTTTTGTATTTCAGGCAAGAATTTGGCACTTCTAAACGCATTAGACAGCTATTAGGCATTAAATCTCATAGCAATCGTATGAACTGTATCACAAAAAATAAATGGGTTGAAGAATTACTTCATAAAATGTGGATAGTACTCAAATATTTTTTCAATGCATAAATTAGAATAGGCAAGCTTATGTAAATGACAGCTACTAAACGGAAGATAAGATATCCACATTTCACTAATGCTAAGGATTACGAGCAGTACTTTTACTTGCTAAATCTTACACTATGCCAGTTAATAAATCAGCACAATTCAGATTCGAAATTATTGATGAATGCCTTAGAAATACTAACAAAAAATGGTCAAAGGCAGAATTGCTTCGGTACATTAACCGACGCTTACAAGTCCATTTCGGTGATGATACCTCAATTTCCAAAACACAGTTAGGAAATGACCTCGGTAATATGCAATCACAGTATGGTGCCCCAATTGAAAAATATAAGGAAGGGCGGGCTTGTTATTACAAATATGATGATCCTGACTTCTCTGTTAAAAATATTCCAGTTGAAGAAGAGGACATTAAAATATTAAATAGCGGCATTCAGTTACTCAGGCAAATGAAAGGTTTGGCCATTGCCGAAGAAATGGATCAGATAGTTAAACGGCTTGAGAACAGGTATAACATTACGACGGATAAAACTGGGTCTATTATTTCCTTTGAAGTTTCTACAGAGGTTGCCGGTTTCGAAAATATAGAAGATATATACCATGCTATTTTGAGAAAAAATGTTCTCAAGATAGAATATCAGCCTTTTAATATGAAAGAACCACATGTCCGGCATATACATCCATATTTTCTAAAGGAGTATGACGATCGCTGGTACCTTATTGGTTACTGTGAGGAAACAAAAAACATGCGCATATATGGCCTGGATAGAATGAAATCCATTAAAGTTTCAAATATCCCTTTTGAAATGCATATCCGGAATTCAGCAGAAGAGTATTTTAAGAACGTCATTGGCGTCACAATAGCTAATGAAAATTCTGAAGTACAAAAAGTAAATTTGGCCTTCTCACCTGAATATGCTCCGTATATAGAGTCTAAACCGTTACATCCGTCACAGAAAATTGTAAAAAAACACGAAAGAGGTACTATAGAAATTGAGTTGCAACTTATCATTAACCCGGAATTGATAAATAAAATATTGTCTTTTGGGAAACGAGTAAAAGTCTTGGAACCGCAGTCGCTGGTAAACGAAATACATAAGATAGCTAAGGAACTATTATCATATTACGAAGAGTAATGAAAGTTATTATCCCTTCTTTAAACCTTCAATGCGTTCACTAAGGTTATTAATAGCCTCCGTAAGACGGATGTTTGTTTCAGATTGTTTGGTGATCGTTTCTACATTTTGTTTTTCAATCTCAAATTGCCTGGAGAACATTTCTTCAAATTTCTTATCACTTTCTTTTTTATCGGTCTCACGAAGGTTTTGCATTGCTTTTAACTCCCTCATAAAGTAATTCAAAAAAATTGCCAGGACAGCTACTGTAGTAAGTTTTTCTGCTGTAGAAGCGATAAAGTCCGTTGGTTCTTGTAATAAAACTATAGAATATAAAATCATAAATATTAGTGAATAGGTTGCTGTAAAGTAACAGACAATAGTCACAGTCTATGTGTGCAGCCATTTTTCAATCAGCCAGAAAAAAATCTTTCTCATCTTCACATAGGGTGGTAGTATATGATGTTCCTTTGTGTCAGAAAAGATGGTTACTAATTGCCACTGATAAACTTATAAAAAATGACACTATGAACACCACATTTTCTATTAAAACCGATTCTGCTTAATTCAATTTTATTGCGCGCAACATTTCCTTTGAATTAACATGGAAGATTGAAGAAAAGCCAAGGATTGACTCGTATTATCCGGATAAATAATTACTGATACGGGCTGATTTGTAACGCTGCTTCATGCACTCCAAAGCGATACCAGTTCCCTGGTACAGGACGCTTAGTATCCTATAGTTCACAATTACCAATTATTTTTTCACCAAATCAATTCAGAAACTATGAAAGTAGATTTTAATCAGCCGAATGTAGATGCAACTATCGCCTACATTAAGTCGCTAACGTTAGAAGAAAGGACTCCGATTGCAAATGCAATCCAGACAGACCTTAAAGGATATATCAGGGATAATTTCAACCTTGATCCCATTTATGATTTTTCAATCACTAATCTGGATGCCAGCATTGCCCAGGAATGGGGTAACGGCATATCTCTTGCCATATTGAATGACAACTGGACTTTAAGTGTTGTGTTCCCGCCAGCACCGCCAGCTCCGGCTATGTGTAAGGATACAAAGGAATCTGTTAGCGGGTCGTATAATCCATCAACAGGCTCTTACACTGTGAGCAAGACTGTTTCCTGGAGCTATTAATTTAGTCCGGATGCAGATTATTAAGAAAGGGTGCCCTGTGCACCCTTTTCTTTTATAAAATTAATTATTACGTCTTATTAAGATTCTACAGAAACCTTGATGTATTTTAAAACTCATGTATTTCAGCATTATCTAAATTACTTAATACTCGAAAGGAGCAAGAGGAACTCAATATGAAATGAATTCCTTTAATCTCTTAAATTCCGCCGAAGCTAGAACCGTTATATTTCCTTTCTATCTAGCTAAAGTCTCAGGGTCAAATCCAGCCATTTTGCAAACATTTTGGCCAAAAATCACAATATACTAAGGGCTCTTAAAACCCTGTTCTGCTTACACATTTCTAATTGTTCGAAACTTCATCGGACGCGCATGTTTTAATTACCTTACTCTACCTCCTTGGCAGTACTATTTATTTCGCGAATGATATTGTCCATATTTTGCGTAGCTTGTTTAAGCTTGTTGACTATTTCCTTATTTGCTTCATCAAGTGTTTGCATATTGAGCAATTCCATTAACCCCAAAATGCTGGCAACAGGCCCACGCACCTTATGTGACTGTATCCATGCTATTTGTTGTAAACGCTCGTTCTGTGACTGTATTTTTTGCAAATACATTTTCTCCTCAGTGATATCCCTTGAAAAGCATCCTACCCCTACAACCTCTCCTTCTTTATTTTTGATAGGGTTAAAATATGTTTCTTTGTAAAGCGTTTTATTGTTTATGACATTTTCATCCAGTGTACGAAATGGGACTCCTTCAAATGCTCTGATATATTTTTTCCTCCAATGATCCAACGCAGCCTTACCGAAATTTTCATGTAAAACAGTTTCGCCGGGTTGTGGAATTATTCCGGTCAATTCATATGCAGTTTCTCTGAATGAATTATTACAGGAGATTAATCTAAATTCCTTATCTATTGACCAGATTATATCCCTGGTATTATCTATGAGCGCACTTAGGTTTTGCTCATCTGCAAGTATTTTTTCTTTCAGTTTTCTTTCCTCGGAAATGTCTTTGAAATATACCGTAAGTCCATCCTTTGTGGGGTATGCGTTTATTGATACCCATTTATTTAAAGAGGAGGAAAATTCTTCGAAGTACACATTTATGTTTTCATCAACCGCACGCGTATATTCTGCGTAATATTTTTTTTGCTTCGCCTGAGGGAACATCTCCCAATAATTCACCCCAAGCATATCTTCTCTTGTACAATGGTATATTTTTTCAAATTCCTTATTAACATAAACGAAGTTCCAGTTCCTATCAAGCGTAAAAAAACCATCCTTAATACTTTCCAGTATTGCTTCCACTTCATGGGTCTTTTTTGCCAGGTCCTTCTGTGTCTGGCGAAGTTGGGTAATATCAATAGTAACTCCATCAATCAATTCGGGTTTCCCATTTGCATCTCTTTTGACCACGCCATGTGCATTCAGGTATCTGATACTGCCGTCTCTATGAAAAATACGGTATTCGATATGGCCTTTACCGGTAGTAAGTGTTCTTTCGATCTCGTTTTCAAGTTTTTCCTTATCCTTAGGGTGTACTCTCACAAACAGACTTTCTTCCTCACCAATTAATTCATCCGGCGTATATCCATAAACATCCACAGAGGCCTTATTAATATAGAGTAATTTAAGATCGCTGGCTCTTCGCGACCAGACGACATCATTAACCGTGGAAAGTATATCCTCTAATTGATCTTTCTGTTGTTTAATGACAGTATTTAACTGCTGATTTTCGATCTCATTTGCAACTCTGGCATCATCGTTTATCAGCAGGGCCAAGCCAACTTTCCTGCCATGCAATTCAATAGATTGCGCATATACATGTACATAGAAAGTCTCACCCTTTTTATTCTTGTGAAGTGAGGTTCCTCCGTCAAAAAAATCTTTTGGGTCCCGGGACTCTATCAGCTCCTGGAGATTGTTTTGATTATGTATATTGCCATAAACACGAACATCGGGTAAGTACATTCTAAAAAATTCCTCCTTATTGTATCCATATTGTTTCGTAGCTGCTTCATTGACATTAAGAAAACCTAATGTTGTGCTATCTAATATCCACATTGGACAAGGACTGTCTTCAAAAAAATTAAAAAAATCTATATCAAACCGGAGCGCCATTTTATATTATTTATAATAGAAAAATCAAAAGAACTGTTTATTGTCTAAACCATTCATATATAACCTGAAAACATAGGGTGAGCTAACTGAACGATTTCATATCAGGTTTGGATAGGAATACTACAATTTTCAGGAAAATATAGGGACGTGCCAGCTTGTATAACGGCACAATATAATTGTTCCTTGGAATCAATGCCGGTCTCAGCACTTGATATCATTTCATTCTCTGCAGATACTATTTGATGAAGCATTGCTTGACTGGTTGTTTTTTGTGTTAGCAATCCTTATCCTTTAATGATAAAGATAATTAAACGACGAAATCATGCCAGAGAAAATTTTAAAAAGACACAATTATTTTATTGCGTTATATAATCATAAAAACCAACTTAATAAATATATAGCCTCCTATATGCTTGGCGAAGTGGTCTGACTAATCTTCATTTCCTTAACTCCATTTTTTGAGATCATATCTTCATACCGCATCATACCCTCTTTTTCTTCTCTTCTTACGGAAGTGATGCTAACTGTGAATACTATACCGTCCCGGTTCATGAGCAGATCATTATGACTATCACCCGTCCCGCCGGTCTTGTGAAAAAGCACGATCTTCTCCATAGTGAATTTGTTATTTGCTTTTAACCATGAGCTGAACCATTCCTCACGCTGTTGAATCACAGCTTTAGGATATAGCTGCGCTGATGACCATATTAGTGGCACAGTCGCATCTCTCATTCCAAAGTAAATTTTCTTTTCATCCCATCTTATTTCATGAATGCTCGTGTCAGGACTCTGTTCAAAGATCAATAGGGTAAATGGCTCAATCCATTCAAAATTATATTGGGAAATAAAATCGTGAACATTGTTGTACTTGAAGAAATCGAGCAGCATGAGTCCACGGCTGAGGCGGTAAGGAGGCCGATGTTCGTGTCTCTCAAAAGCGCCATTTAAAAGACAAAGTGTAAATTTTGTTTCAGCGGCAGCAAACCACGTTCCATTTGCATCAGCGTCTTTTGGGAAATAAACCTGTGTGCCGTATATGGAATATTTTTCAGGTGGTATTGCAATTTTCCTGTATTGGCCTTCATCCCGGTTGGACGTGAGGATAAAGGACGAGTTGCTTAGGGGAAGATACGTTACAGTGCACATCTGTTAACTATTCAACGACATCAAATACTGTATTAGATCTTCTTCTTCCCAGCTTCCATTGTACTTTTCTCCATTAATAAAAAAAGAAGGGGTTCCGTTGACACCACTAATGACGCCGCTTTCAAAATCAGTATCAACTTTATTTAGAAACTGTGGTTTTTCAAAATCAGATGTAAATTGTTGAATATTTAAGCCAATTCTGGCAGCGTATCGTATTAAATCAGTATCCTTCAGATGTTCCTGGTGTTCAAAAATAATGTCGTGCATTTCCCAAAATTTCCCTTGTGACGAAGCGGTTTCTGCTGCGACTGCTGCGTTCATTGCATTTGGGTGTACTTCAGCTAACGGGAAATTGCGGAAAATAAATTTTAATTTGTCACCTAATCTATTTTGTATACTCTTTATTATTGGGTAAGCATGGCCACAGTGAGGGCATTGATAATCACCATATTCCACTAATTCAATAGAGGCATTCATATCCCCTTGAAAATGATCCTTACTATTTACAGGTGGTTTTAATTTTGACATATACTATTTCTTTTTGTCCATTTCATCCAACGCTTCAATAATGCCATCTGCACCGGGATTGATGCCAACTGGAGATAAATAAGTCCAACGAATTATACCTTCTTCGTCGATAACGTATAATGCCCTGTTACATTCCCCTTCAACAGGATCATAGACATCATACAGTTGTGCTATCGCACCTTTAGGCTCGAAATCAGCTAATAAAGGAAAATGCAAATTTCGATCTTTAGAAAAAGCAAAATGACACCATTTACTATCTACTGAAATGCCCAACAATTCGGCGTTTCGTTTATGAAAGACCTTTAGCATCTCATTATACAAAGCCATTTGATCTCCGCAAACCGGGCTCCAATCCGCGGGATAGAAAGCAATAATGACCCTTTTCCCTTTTAACTGGCTTAATGATATCTTTTGATCAGGTGTCGTGTTTAAAGAAAAATCCGGCGCCGGAGTTCCTGTTTTTAACATAGCAATCCAAAATTAACTTTTTTTGCATTAGGACAACATAATTTTGATAATATCCTTACTGAAGGGGCTGGAACGTGCAATCAGGCTGTATTGATATCCATCGTGAATATACTATCTTCTAATATCAGCTTTTTATTCAGACAAACCAATGCTCATAATTATGATTAAGCCAAACGGATGGATCAGGAACAAACAGAAGTACGTCTTAGGATTGCTTCCTCACTAATGGTATTTGCAAATTGGTAGGTCTGTTCTCTTCGTTGTCGAAGCCTCTGCCATCAACATTTCGTGCACCCCAGAACATCATATCTTTGAACAGATATACCAAATCACATTCAGAGAAAATCTGACCCTCTGTGAGCCCGAAAGGTGGGAATGCCTTCTTGAATATGCTTTGTTCCTGGCCTAACTCCCATTTATTAAATCCTTTTGTAAACTGGTTCATGGCATCGACAAATGCAGGAAATAACGGAGTTACTTTATATTCTTTGTTGGCAATAAAATCAACTTTCTGAGCGCCTTCAGCAATCGGATGATCACCTTTCCATTCCATATGTCCTTGTATGAGCATCTTCACAAGGGCTACTTTGCCAAAAGGATCGGCAAAGTTTGTCACAACAAGTTCAAACTTATCCTCTGTCATGTACTTGAATACACGGCTGAGGTAAAAAGGCTTGATACTGCCATCAGCATTTTTAATGGAACTTGGACGAACTTCGGGAGCGATGCTAACCCATTCCCCTAAAATAGATTGTTTAATTTGTTCTACAGCCATATTTATTATACTTATAGGCAAAGCTATTATCTTTGTCTTGATAAGGCAAGTAGTCAATATATATCCATATAGTACAAAATTATAGACCAATGGCTTTAAGAAAAAACAAGGACTTCAATCCGCATAAATGCGGAGTGACACATTTTTTAAACAGAATTGGTGGGCGTTGGAAAGTATTGATCATTTATGCCGTGAGTCGAGACTGTAATCGTTTTGGAATTCTTCGAAGAGCAATGCCTGACATCAGTAAGCAAATGTTGGTAAATCAACTCAGGGAGCTGGAGGAAGATAAAATTTTAGAGCGTACTATCTTTGCTGAAATACCACCGCGGGTGGAATATAAACTCACCAAATATGGTAAATCGTTAATGCCGGTTATTGACGTGATACAGCAATGGGGGTTAAAAGATATGAAGAAAAGTATCAAACAAATATGACTTATGTCAGAGCAGCATCATAATATCTGGTGGGGGCCTCCGAAAAAATTCTCGACTCATGTAGCAGAACGTAAGATCAGTTGGCATGAGCTTTTTTATGATCTCGTTTACGTGATCGTAATATCTAAAATCACCCATTACCTTGCTTCACACCCAAGTGCCTCAGGTCTCCTGGATTATGGTTACCTCTTTGCTATGACATTTTGGGGTTGGTATAACGGCAGCATGTACTACGATTTTCATGGCACTCCGGGCATTCGTACCCGCTTTATGACCCTATGGCAAATGGTGGCTGTCGGCGCATTGGCTGTGAGCTTGGATAGCCCCCCTGAAAGCATCCTGTTCCGCTCTACTATTGCAATTATGTTTTTGCAGCTTTTTATTACTTATCTCTGGTGGAGTGTAGGAATATATGATAAGCAGTACCGAAAATTAAATTTACCGCACACCTTATGGTTTTTGGTGGCCTTCATGTTGCTTATATTCACATTCTGGGTACCATTTCCGTACAAGCGCATCATTTTCTGGCTGGCTTTAGTGATCAATCACCTTCCTTTTGCCTTAATGGCAAAGCGATTAAAGAGGGGCAGTTTAGATTTCACTTTGTCCTCGAACATGACAGAACGGCTTGGCCTATTTACTATCATTGTTTTCGGGGAAGCCATTCTCGGCGTTATAAATGGAGTAAGCCATTTATTTGTTTTAGATATTTATGTTTGGCTGTGTTTCGGTCTGGGTATTTTAATCGTTTTTGCATTGTGGTGGTTGTTCTTTTCAACGATAGCAGATCGTGAATGTAAAAAAGGGATGCGGACAGCAAACGCAGTTTCTCTTCTTTATCTTCCCACGTTAGCTTCACTCGGCATGGTAGGTGCCGCTTTCCCAGCCCTAATGGAAAATGATATGACAAAGGAGGACTATTTTTCGAGTCCTCTACGGATTATTTTTGGAGCGAGTATAGCTATCTTCCTGTGCTGTGTAACAGCTATTAGTCAGTATTTGATATACCCTCCTGAATACAAGAAATCAAAAAAAATGGTCCAGAGATCACTTATTATTATCGGAATAGTTAATCTGTTGTTGATGTTTTTATTTTCGCCGATGCCTGTCTTCTATTATCTTTTGTGCGTCTTTATCAGCTTAATGGTTGTTATTGTAATCATGACACTTAATTGGTCTCGTATTGAGTTAAGCAAAATAAGTCAATCATGAGGTTAATGATTTCACCCTTGTTTTAAGTTGGTTAAGCGGTGATAATTTCCCCGTTCGGGCGCTTATATCTTAAATTTGCTGTCAATATTCATTAATGGAAAACAGATTAGAGTTATTAAGACAGGAAATCAACCCTTTACGAGAGCAATTAGTAAACCATCCTTTATATGGTCAAATCATCTCGTTAAGAGATTTGAACATATTTATGGAGCATCATGTATTTGCTGTATGGGATTTTATGTCATTATTAAAATCGCTGCAAAGACAACTTACATGCGTTGATATTCCCTGGATACCAAAAGGCAATGCTTCAACCAGGTATTTGATCAATGAAATCGTAACAGGAGAAGAAAGTGATGTAGACCAAAATGGGAACAGAACCAGCCATTTTGAATTGTATTTAAATGCAATGCACCAGGCAGGGAGTAATACTGATACTGTTAATACGCTTATAAAAGGATTAGAACATAATCTGGATATAAATATGGCATTATCCAGTTGCAATCTGTCACAACCCATTCTTGATTTTGTCCATAATACATTTGATACCATAGCCACTGGTAAAGCACATATTCAAGCTGCCGCATTTACCTTTGGCCGCGAAGATCTGATACCGGGAATGTTCATATCATTTGTAAAAGAGCTTAATAAACAAACAAAAGATAAGGCTAGCATCTTCGAATATTATTTAGAACGGCACATTGAAGTTGACGGAGAACATCATTCCCATCTTGCATATCAAATGACTGAGCAATTATGCGGAAACAATCAGCAATATTGGGAAGAGGCTACTGCAGCAACAAAAAAAGCATTGCATACAAGAATTAGACTTTGGGACTCCATTGTATCAGAAATTCAAAAATCCTCCGGTTAAAGGAGCCTTCAGCCACTTAGCCCCAAAAGTGATTGCAACATTTCCGTTGCGATCACGCTGTGTCGCTCGCCTCCGCGAGTGCCGACCGAAGCCTTAGACAGAGAACCGCTATAGCGGTGAATGGATATGAGGCTCTGCTTGCGCTCTGCCGTGATCTTTTGCCTCTTTCCGCAAAAGGCATGACAGGGCGCAACTGAGGTCGGTGCGCAGGCGAGCACAAACGAAAATAGCGGATGGCTATGGCTCTGTTGGACACAACGAAAGCCAGAGACATAGGAGCTATTGTGAAATGTTCCGATTGAGCGCAAACCTGTGACAAGCTATGTACCCGCAGACAAATATTCTCTTTGAGAGGATATTTGACGTAGGGCAAGCAGTCTCTTGCATTCCCTTTAAAAGACAATGATCTTAATGCAAGTGGCTGTTTGGGCTTGGCGCAGGCTTTGCACGATTGAGGACACATTGAACTCCTATTAACCGGCGTTTAAGATTGGAGTAGTTGAAAAAATTAACCAAGTGTCTAATCAGGGAATTGGAGCTGATTTTCATTTTAAGAAAGAAAGTTGTGTATTTATAAGTTTTGGTATAACTCCATTTACCAGAGAGGTACTCTTTTCAAAAGAAGCATCGTTGAAGCTTCGGTAGTTCTTTGATATAAGCTACAAATAGTAGATGCGAAAGTGTCTTTTATTTATTGTATAGAACAGCATGGGTAGCCAATTCGACACAATACTTAACGGCAAGGAACGTTAGAAACCCGATTACGATATAGATAGCCCATTGCTTTTTAGTTAGTTTCATATTTTTTTCTTTGGGCGTAAACTTCTATTAGCTATCATAGTAATTTTAACTTTTCAAAATGCGCTTGGATTTTTCCACGATAAGTAAAGCCAATGGATATCGCCTGGTCTTTAATCCTTATAGTATTCCCGTCTACTTCTTTTACATATTTCATATTGATAATGTAGGATTTATTGACCCTAATAAACAGGGAAATAGTTGACAACTGTTCCTCTAAACTTTTCATCGTAGTGTGTACAACTACATTGCCAGAGTCCGTCCATAATCTCACATAATCCTTTAATCCTTCCACAAGCCATAAATGTGAAAGATCAATTTTTATAAGCTTACTTTCGGACTTCACAAAGAGAATATTGTCGTCTGAATGAGAACTTATTGTAACAATTTTATCATTTTTCAATGAAGTTGGTTGAAGGATAGCACTCGCTTTATGAATGGCTTTTAAGAACCGTTCAAAAGAAATTGGCTTTACCAGATAATCTACCGCATCCAGCTCATAGCTTTGCGCGGCATATTCAGAATAAGCAGTAGTGAAAATAACCAATGGAGGGTTTTTGATCGTTTTCATAAGGTCCATTCCATTTACCTCAGGCATATTAATATCCAGCAATATTAAATCCACTACTTGCTTATTTAGAATACTAAATGCTTCCAAAGCATTCTTACATTTACCGGCTACGTGCAACTCCGGCATTTTTAAGATATACTTTTCCAATATATTCCTGGCAATCGGTTCATCATCTACAATAAGAATCTCCATATTATTTATTTGAGCATAATTTCAACAATGGCAAAATAATATTCGTCTTCATGCTTAGTTTCAATTGTATACCGCGCTGGATAAAGTATTTCCAACCTGCTTCTCAAATTACTTAATCCGATTCCCTGCGATCTTTCTACACCATTTTTTTGTGCATGAGGCTTAAATTTATTTTTCGAATAAATGACTAGCTTCCCATCATTTATCGAAAATCTGTAATCTATCAAATAATCTTCATTAATAAACCTTGTGCCATGTTTAAATACATTTTCCAAAACAGGCAGCCATAATAAAGGAGGAATATTGTAGACAGAATCAGAGGTGATGGAAAACTCCAGATTATCCTTGTTTGAAAGCCTGAGTAATTCCAGATCTATATAAGACAGCATTATATCCCTTTCCATTTCAAACGAAACTACTGCTGAATTTGACTCATATAAAAGGTATCTTAAGATAGAGGATAGCTTATGGATCGCCACAGGTGTACTGTCTGATTTTTCCATTGAAAGGCCATATAAATTGTTCAGCGTATTAAAGAGAAAATGAGGATTGATCTGCCCTTTTAAGAAAAGCAATTCAGCTTCTGTTTGTTTTTTTCTCGCAGCTTCAATAGATCTCTGCTGTTTGGAATAATTCATCATATACCATGCCAGCGTAAAAAAGAATGTATAGATAACACCTTCAATGAAATAAGATGTCATTTCCTGAAGAACGGAAGAGAAAGAAAGATTGTCTGAGATTTTAATAACCGGGTGCGGCGAATGAAGATAGGTATGATAATGATAAATCGCCTTCGTGCTAAGCGTTTCAGAAAAGGTTATAAGAAAAATTGAGACAAAGACTAAAATAAAATAAGCCAGAAATTTCCTTTTTGTGATTAACCGGGGAATCAATACAAGGTTGTTAAAATATACAAGTGTGATCAACAGACCATTGTGAATTAATCCGCCAATGTGCAGCCATAATGGAGACGGAGTAGTGATATCGACTATTAACGCGATGCTCCAGAAATAAATATTCCTGGCCACTCTACCCTGTAGAAGATTGAATATTTTTTGAAATTTCGACTTCATTAATACAAAATAGTGCATTGTTACCAATTCGCTGAATAATATAGACGAATTGCGTAAAATCTTAGACAAGCTACATCCTGCATATATAAGGCTACCAGCATATCGAAAAGTCTATTCGACTTGTCGAATTTAATTGCAGGCATTTTCCTGATTTACTTCCTTTGTTGCATACTCATACTTAAACCAAAGCAAAAATATGAAGCACAAGACGTTATCAACAGCAGATGTTGGCTCCACAAAGTCTGATGAGCAAGGCGAAATAAAAAGTCCGTCAAAGCGTATGAACAAAAAAATAAAAAGAATGCTCTTTATTTTTTTCGGAATAGCCGTTTTAGCTGGCATTTATCTCTTTCGCGTTTCTATTGTAAAAAAAATATATGGGATCCAGCAACCAAAATTAGAAAACGCGCAAAGCATACTAAATACCGCTAAGAAATACCACTTGAATACTTCCTGTTTGGTTACGGTTGCGCTCTCGGATTTTCTAAATATGAAAAAAGATTTCAATAACGGTATACCTGAAGCCTTAATATTTGACAGACAAAGCAATTATATAGAATATAAGCCTACTGATTCGTCATGCAACGGGAACCTATCTGATTTTATCCATGCAATGCATAAAAATGGTCGTTACAAAATGTCTGGAAAAACGACATTGAATAAGGAAATGGTTAAGTTAAGAGATATTCAAGGTAATCAACTCGTCAGCACTTACCTGGACCCTACAGCGGATTTTTACATACTCGTCGCCTGGACAGTATTTGCCGGCAGGTTAAACAGAGATCATGTAAAAGTATGGGAGACGCTCGCTTTATCTAACAAAAAAGCAAAGGTTCAAATTATAGAAGTAAACCTGGACGTCCAGAAATGGTGGCCCGAAGGACCATTAAAAGACAGCATTTTGAAAACGTACGGAATAACAAACACATTTTGATATCTATAAAATAGCATCATGTCAATAATCAAAATCAAAAGAACAAACGAGTTCGTTAATAGTCTTCGCGACTACCAAATTTTCATTGACAACATAAATGTTGGGACAATTGGTAATGGTAAAACTGAAACATTTGAAGTTGAACCCGGCAACCATACTATCTGCGCGAAAATAGACTGGTGCTCAAGTCCCGTACAGGCCTTCAGCGTCAACATATCAGAAACAACTACCTTCAAAATAGGCGTATTCAAGGGAGGAAAGTGGCTGATTCCTTTGAGTATCACAGCGGGTTCTATTTTCCTTTTAATGTTTAGACGATGGGACAATCAAGTGTTTCTGATTCTACAAGGCTTTTCGATATTATTGGCATTGAGTGGTTTTTTAGGATTGGTCTACTTTCTTTCATTAGGTCGAAAAAAATATCTCACCCTTATACATGATACATACGTATAGTGTTCTCTTGAATGGGGACGGAAGGCTTTTTCAACAAGTATAATACTGCCAGACCATTCCTAAGAGAAACTAATGAATCATAAAAATTAATTCTTTGTAAACAATTCCATTAACCAATTCAAATAAACTTCATGCAATCATATCAGAACGCTTTCAGAAAGCTATTATTTATTGCTGCGGCATCGATGTTGCAATATAGTGTTATTGCCCAAGATCTTAGTTCAAAGCTACCTAATGATCCGGCTGTAGCTACCGGGAAATTAGCTAACGGCCTAACATACTATATACGACCGAATAGTACGCCTCAAAAAAAAGTGGAACTCCGTCTCATTGTAAAAGCAGGTTCAATTCTGGAAAGTAATGACCAGCAGGGTTTGGCACATTTTATCGAACACATGAATTTTAACGGTACAAAAAACTTTGAGAAAAATGAACTGGTCAATTATCTGCAATCAATCGGTGTTCAATTTGGCGCTGACCTGAATGCGCAAACCTCTTTTGACCAGACGGTATATTATTTACCCATACCGACTGACAAACCGGGCAATCTCGAAAAAGGTTTCCAGATAATTGAGGATTGGGCGCACAACGCACTGTTGACAGACAAAGATATTGACGAGGAGCGAAGTGTGATCCTGGAAGAAAGCCGTATTGGCAAAGGCGCCCAGGACCGTATGTCAAGAAAATATTTCCCAAAAATGGTAGAAGGATCTCTTTACGCCGAACGGCAACCTATTGGGAAGGATGACATTATAAAAACCACCAAATATGAAAATATTCGTAGTTTTTACAAGGATTGGTACAGGCCTGATCTGGAAGCTGTTATTGTGGTCGGAGATATTGACACAACCACAGCTAAAAAAATGATCTTAGCGCATTTTGAAAATATAAAGAATCCGGTTAATGAACGTACCCGCCATTATGTTGAACTTGCTCCACCTTAGTAAAACAATAGAAGATCTCATCGCAAGTGACATCTTCAAGTATCAAACCAAATTTAGATATTGCAAGCCCACACCAGGCATCCGAATTTTTTGCTTTTTCTGCCAGGTTTGTAAATCTTTCTTCCGCCTCTTTGAAACGTTCCCCTTTTAGTGCAAGAGTGGCAAGTTCAAATTCAAAATCATGGTCAGTAGTTGATAAATCCATAGTTGAATATTTATTTATACGCAAAATAACCAAAGATTTTTAAAATAGCGCAGATTTGCGTTAATAATGCTCGTTACTTATAGTTCACTTTGAAGTGTGAGAAAATCTAACTTTAAAGATGAAGTTGGCGTAAAGAAGTTCGGCATGAAGGTCCGTGAAATAAGGCTGCAAAAAGGCCTGTCTCAGGAACAACTTGCTTATGATACTGATTTACACCTTTCTCAGATTGGAAGAATTGAACGCGGCGAGATAAACACCAGCATCAGTTTTGTATTTCTATTTGCAAAGGCGCTGAAAGTACAACCAGGTGATTTCTTCAATTTTGAATGAGTTAAAAAAGCCAGCCCGGAACAGGCTGGCTCTTAATTTTGTGCGAAAAACGCCCTGCCCATTATGGTTGTTTCATTAACTGAATCTCACTATGAAATTTAACCTCATCACCAACAACAATACTTCCAGCTTCAGTTACTGGCCCCCAAGTCATTCCAAACTCTTTCCTGCTTATCTTCCCATCTATTGTAAAGCCGGCCTTTGTTTGCCCATAGTTATCTAACGCAACGCCTCCGAATTCAACGTTTAATGTTATAGGTCTTGTGACCTCCATAATAGTTAGATTTCCCGAAAGAATTCCTACATTTTCAGAGATTCCGAAATGAGTACTTACGAATTTGATCTGGCTATGTTTTTCCAAATCAAAGAAATGCGCACTTTTTAAATGTTCGTCCCGGTTTTTGTCCCCAGTATCTATTGAATCTACTTCTGCTGTAAATCGTATAGTACTTATTTTTGAAAAGTCATCGTCTTCTACATATGCTTCAACATTGAAATTTCTGAAATGACCAGTAACTGTGCTTATCATTAAGTGCTTTACCTTAAAAACCATTTCACTGTGTGAAGGGTCAAGAATCCATTTGTTCGTTTTCATTTTTCTGTTTTTTATAGTTATAATTTAAAAAGTTAATTGCATTGTAATTTCACTATATAATATGTCTTTACCCGGCCCTGCGGCTTTTAAAAAATCACCTGCATTGAACCATGCGACCACACCTCTTAAATACAAAAAATTATTTGGTGTGTATGCAAGGAAAGTTTCTAATTGTTTCCCAACGAATCTGTCTGGGTTGTTTTTCCCGGAATATATCAAGATCATATTGGGGCCATAGATACCATCATTTAAACTGTATCTCCAAAACAGATCATAATCTATATCCAACGATAAGGTTTTTATTAGCTCAAAAGTCAAAGAGGGGTGTATATCAAAGAGATTAGACGGCGCAAACAATGCCGGATAACCATAGTAACTTAACATTGGAAATAAAGGATTGAAGGATTCTTGTTTATTATCTCCATAATGGGCATCTCCGCTCATCAACTCTGATTTCAAGCCGACTTCAGGCCTGAGCAATATTTTAGTAAATTTATATCCTGCATTTGATGCGAGAGCCCATGCACTTATATCTTTTTCACCAAATTTTCCGAATTGATATACACCTTCAATATCATACCTCACTTTTGTTTTACTGCTCCAGATTCTACTTCCAATAGTGTGACGTAACTCACTTGCTGCACCGTCATCAAAAATTGTTTTTCTATTCCAGATACCTAAATAATACAGATCAATATTCTGTATGATTGGAATGTTTTTTCGAACTGTGTATGCTCCCCAAAATTTATTATTTTTATTAAATCCATCGTCGAATAACCCTTTCTGCGCTTGAACGAAATGGCTAAAAAAAGCATCTGCCTGGCAGTCTCCATTACTAAAAACAACTTTTACTCCATCGAAAGACTCCCGATTATTAGGCCCTTCACGAACTGCTATTAACCTTTGAGAACCATAAGACAGTTCTTGCCTTCCAATTCTGAATAATAAAGAGCTTTTTTTATAAGGCATTAAATTGAAATCAATAAACCCTTGGTGTAATTCTAAAGGATCTTGGTCAACAGGGCTGGTGATGGCTTTCCCATCAACAAGACTACTTTGTAATTGCACGAAGGTCCGGATATAATCCCCCGTGTGAAAATCAGCATGTAAAATAAATCTTGAGAAAATGAACCCATCTTTATCCGAAATTGTTGAGCCCCATTCTTCGTTCTTAATATTAAAATACTGGTATCGTATATCCCCGCCGAAACTAACATAAGCATTCCCCTTACAGGACAAAGGTTGGTATTTTGTCCTTTTATAAACAGTACCAACACTGTCATTTTTAAGTCGAGTATAATTTTCATCATACCTTAGTAATTTAAAAAAAATAAAATTTTGGGCATCGCTACTCGAACAAGAACAGAGTATTGTCAATACTAAAAATATCTTCTTCATCGTTAAAATTTTCTGATAACTATTACCCCGGTTACGATTAAGGCTATCCCAAACACTTTCCAGGTGTTGATGCTTTGTTGCTGACTCACAAGAATATTAAACTGGTCGAGTAATACCGATATAACCATTTGGCCGGTAACGACTAACCCAAAAGTCATTGCGGGACCAATTTTGGGGAATGCCAAAACAATTCCTGTTATTGTAAACGCACCTAACACTCCACCTACGTACAAGTAAACAGGAGCAGATTTTAAACCAACTAATGACACCTGTTGCCTGGCAATTAAAATATATGAAAGAAGCGCTAAACCACCTACAATAAAAGAAACAAGAGAGGCTTGTATGGGACTTTCAATGGCTTTACCCAGCCTGGCATTTAACCCGGCCTGAATTGGCAAAAATGAACCCGCAAGTAGCGCGACAATAATCCAAATTGGTTTCATTAATTGGTTGATTTATTTATGTAGTTATCAATAGAATATTTTCCAGGGCCAAGTATCAGAATCAGTAAAAACATAACACTGTATACATAAGGAGTGTCTTTTACCAATGGGGTATCATTCCAATGCATGATAAAATAACCGGTCATAGTTAAGATAAGTGTAGGTATCGTGGCTAACCTTGTGAACAGACCTATCAGAACTAAAAAAGGGAAAAATATATTAGCCAAGATAGCAAGATCATTATTTAATACTTCCGGCATGTGAAATGGATCAGGCACTTTTTCTGCTTCCGCTACTCCAATACCTGTTTTTTTAAATCCATGAACAATAATTAGTTCCAATGAAATCGTTATACGGAAAAAAAGCATTCCAATATTAAACACCTGAGCTGAAGAAAACGGATTTGTTAGACGATTAATTATACTTTTCATCATTATTAGTTTTGATAGCCACCAAAATATTTTACAGGACTCCAGGCAGGAATAACTTCAGGAACATTGGGGTTAAGCCTTTCATATTCCCCTTCTCCATAAACTACTTTCCCATTTACAATTGTCACTTTGGAATGAATATTTCTAATATCGTCAACTGGTATCGTAAAATAATCCTTGTTCAATACCACCATATCAGCATACTGCCCTTTTTCGATTTTGCCTTTCAGTTTTTCTTCACCACTAAACCAAGCACTACCAGTAGTGTACAATTGTAATGCTTCAAATCTTGACAAAACATCTTTCTCTGGCCAAAATTGCGTCCCTCCAATTGTTTTACCGGTAACTGCCCAATGCAGGCTCATCCAGGGGTTGAATGTGGAAATCCTCGTAGCGTCAGTTCCAAGTCCAACAGGAATGCCCATGCTTAACATTTTGCGTATTGGAGGAACCTGATGATCTGGTTTTCCATACATTTTCGTATAAAGTTCTCCCTGGTAATACATCCTGAATTGCACAGCAATACCACCCCCCAACTTTTTCACTCTTTGTAACTCCGGATTTGTAATTGTCTCGGCATGGTCGAAGAACCAACGTAACCCATGAAAAGGTATTTCTTTATTTACTTTTTCAAATACTGTGAGCATCCGGTCTATTGATTCACCATATGTTGCATGAATCCTGAAAGGCCAATGATTTTTTACAAGTAACCTTATTATTGGCTCAAGTTCAGCCTCCATATTTTGTGATAATACAATACGCGGCTCTAAAAAATTTTCAAAATCTGCAGCACTTACTACAATATTCTCTCCCGCCCCTTCAGCGAAGTAGCCATTTTGAACAAACATATTGTCATTCCTTTTCAGTTTAGTGGTTTCTACCCATTTTACATAATCCTGGTATTCTCTTCCTTTCACTTGTGTAAACAAATAATAAGCTGTCCTAAGAGATAACCTACCTCCTTTAGCGAGTTCCAAAGCGACACCATAATCATCAGGAAAATTTTGACCGCCACCAGCGGCATCTATTACACTGGTAAGGCCATATTTATTCAGTTCGTGGTAGTACTGTAGAGTAGAATTTAGTTGCTCTTCTCTTGTAAGTGTTGTTGTTTTGGCAAGTGTCATGTAAATAGCCATAGGCGTTGTTTTGGCAAATAGCATTCCGGTTGGATTCCCTTTGTCATCCAATTCAACCAAACTCCCCGGATAATCTGTATTCTTGTTATATTTTAATACTTCGACTCCCTTTTTATTTACAAATGCTTTGCCATAGAGATAAGTAATAAACACAGGTTTGTCAGGTACTGCTTCATTAATTTCGTCAATTGTCGGCTGCCGTTTTTCTTCAAACTGAAATTCATTCCATCCTCCGACCACTTTTATCCAAACTCCATCAGGTGTTCGCGCAGCTTGTTCTTTTAGCATCGCCATTGCTCTCTTAAGGGTTTTAACCCCATCCCACCTTAGCTCCATATTATAATTGAGTCCTTCTCTGATGACGTGTATATGGCTATCATTTAATCCGGGAACAACACAGTTACCATTTGCATTTATCATTTGTGTTGTTTGATTTTTGTACGCAGCAAGGATTTTTTCTGAGTTGCCGACAGCAAGTATCATTCCGTCCTTAACTGCTACTGCCTGCCTGAATTCATCTGGCTTCGACATTGTTGCTATTTTACCGTTGTAAATGATGAGATCAGCATTTTTTTGGGCAGATGCTTCTACTGTTAGTATTACCCCAATGATTAGAAGGAATATTTTTTTCATTTTTAAGCAGTTTAATACATTGTTATAATAAAGAGTGAGCAGCAATTATTACTAATTCATAAAAAACTCCATTAAACCTTTTAAAACCTGTGAAGTCTGTTCTTGTACAATCCAATGTCCTGAATCCAAAATCTTCACTTCCGTTACAGTATTGGCTACAAGCCTTACATGCTCAGCGAGATAAACAGAGGAAGCATATTCAGCTCCCATAACCAAAACAGGCATCTCTAATTTTCGTTTCATGAATTCATGATTATCAATGACATCTTGTGGGAATGCGCCGAACCAATGGAAACTTCCTGTTGTAGCACCTGGCATGGAATACGACCTGATAAATTCATTTGCTTCTTCCTTAGTAAAGGGCTCTTTTTTATGACCTACAATTGGCCAGAAATCTTCAAGAAATTCCTTTACGTGCCCGGCTACAATTATACCTGCTACTGGTCTTGCACAAAACCCCCACCACCATTGACCACAGGAACGGCTTGTCCACGCAGGTTCAACACCAGGTAATATAGCGTCCAGTAATGCGACTTTCTTGACTTCATCACTGAATTGAGCAGCATACGCATAAGCCACCATAAGCCCGATATCATGACCTGCAAGATTGATGCTTGTGTAATTCAATGAAATCATCAACTCATGAATATCTTTTGCCATGTTTTTTTTGTCATAACCGCCGGTGGGTTTATCAGACTCTCCGATACCGCGCAAATCAGGAGCTATAATTGTAAAATGCTTGGATAGCTCAGGTAATAGCCTGTTCCATACATACCAATTTTCTCCAAACCCATGAATTAATACCAATGGGTCCCCTTTTCCTCCGATCACGTAATGGATCTTTACGCCATTCACTTTTGCATATTTATTTACAAAACCTTTGGGAGGTAAGGCAGGTTTGATTGTTTGTGCCATAGCTTTTTGATTTAACAGAAGAAAAATTACTATCAACGATAACAGCAAATTTGTCCCTTTCATGCTTAGTTTTTTATTTGATTAAATAATTAGATTGTACTGTTTACTTCTTTTTATTTGCCTTAATATCTTTATAGGCATTAGGAACATTAAAATTGAAATGAAGCCAGTCAAACAGAACATATCCTTTGTTAAATTCATGCATTTTGACTGTTTGAATAGTTTGTTCAAGCGTTAAGTCTTTATTTACGGCATCTTCAACATTTAGCTTAAGCGCATCTATATAATTAATTAGATATCTGATGCCTTGTTTATTAGTAATTCTACCGTGACCGGGAACAACAATTGCATCTTCCGGTAAAAAATCATACATTTTTCTTAGGTTTTTTGAAGGCTCAAGAAAGTAACCATCAAATAACCACGGAATACAAGGACTTTCTCCTATAAATGGGTTTCCTCCCCAAAAGACTTTAGAAGATGGCTCCCAAACAAACAAATCTGCAGGTGACTGTGCTGTTCCGGTATTTATAAATTCCACGACTTTCCCCTTTCCAAGATCAATTTTAAGGGTACTATTTTTAGGAATTGCTATATTAGCAGGACGATAAGTTGTTGCGTCAATGCCTTGTTCTTTACCAAATAACATGACCATAAATTGCACTATGCTTTCATAGTTTTTAGCCAGGTTTTCTTTAGCAAACTCATTTTGAATTATCAGAGTTGATTTAGGCAGCAAATAATTCGTAAAACAGTGGTCTCCATGATCGCTCGTATTAACTGCATATAATATTGGTTTTTTTGTTACGGAGCTAATCAGCTTTATTTCCTGATCGAACAATCGCTTAGTTAACATTGTTTCGACTAATAAAACTCCTTTTTCTCCAACAATAAAACCCCCGGTAGTTGCTTGAGGAATGCCTAATGCTGTTTCAGATTCCGCTGTTGACGGTATCATAGCATATACATCATCAGCCAGTTTATAAAGCTTTAATTCTACTTTATTAGCATCCCAGATAGGCACATTTGGAGGTAGTGGAAATTGGGCGGAGGCATTTTCTCCATTTATCTGTAGTAGGAATATCCAAATTTGGATAACGAATATTTTTTTAACCAGTTTCATGTTTTACGCATTTAGTAGTTTTGTTATAATATTTATATACACTATTCTGTGTCAAACAGAAATTTTATTTAGCATTTTATTGGAGAATCGTGACTTGCATCATTTTTCTACTGTTGCAGACGATTCATATTTTTGCCAATCCAATCAAGGATATAATCTGCATCTTCCTTCCATGTCGGCTGTCCCAAAACAAAATGATTACGGCCTGGAAATTCTTTGTAGTCGGTGATTGAGCGCATATGCTGGTATTTCTTGTAGTTAGAATAATTAAAAGAAGCGGGAACAATATTATCTGTACTACCAGAAATAAATAACAACGGAGCATGAGGTTTTTTGTAATCAACTTTAGCAACTTTAGTCATCCAATCTCTGCACACATGTTTTGATTCAGGGATCACAAACTCATCATAAGCTTCGTGTTGCTCCTCAATCGGCATCCCATTTGTGAACGCATATTGCCATGTCTTAAAAGACATCAAATAAGCCTTGTGTAGAGAAGTAAAATACCCCAGCCCACGCCAGCCAGCTTTTAACGCTGACCACTTAAATGTATTTACTCCCTTTGTGGGTACAGAATGAATAGCAATCCCACATACCCCCAACCCACGTTGAAGGAGTAGTTGGGTAATCAAACCACCCATTGAATGCCCTATAATTATAGGTTTTTCGGGCAGTTTTTTTATAATATCTTCATAATAGTCAACAAGCTGTGTTAACCTGATTGATGCAATATCCGGATTAGGCTGGCGGCTTCTCAACAATGCGGCAGGTGCATCTTTATACGGCCATGCCGGAGCAATGCAAGTATAGCCTCTGCTTTCAAAGTATGGTATCCATTCGTCCCATGAATTATTGCTTACGTATGCGCCTGTAATAAATAAAACAGTTTTAGTATTTTGACTCGCCATATTTTCTTGTTTTTTAGTTGTTTGCGAAAAAGTATTTACTGAGGTAAATATTACGATCAGCAGCGAAAAAAGAAGTTTTGATTTCATTTTGTCATTTTGAAGATTAATTTATGCTTGCATTTCCGAGGTAATATTTATCTATTTTATAGGACCCTATTACTAAATTATTTCCAGCCTTATGAAAAACATCTCTGATCGAGTTACCGCCTCATGCATAGAGAAATTGTTTTGTATTTTCCTTTTTAAATTCCGAAAAGTTAATACCACATACGTTTTTGAAGTATTTGCTGAAGTGGTATATATCGTTAAATCCCAAGTCGTACGCCACTTCTTTCATCGTTGCTTCTGGGAAAGCAGCTTTTCGCTTGGCCTCCAGTATTACGCGTTGTTGGATGTGGTGACTGGCAGAAAAACCAGTAACATTCTTTATTATTTCATTCAAATAATTGGGAGTTATGTATAATTCCTTAGCATATTCCGATACCATTTTCCAAGTGATATAGTTTTTCTCAAGGAGGTGAAAAAATTTATTTACAATGTTTAGATTTCCATGCTTGTTAAGCTGTCTGTGCTCTTGCTCAAATTGGCGGTTGAGATATAGCAAGAATATTTTCAAAAGTCCACTCAATATTTCATTACTTACAAAATCTGAATTAGAAAATTCACGTATCATGCTTTCGACAAGGATATTCATCTCTATACGTGTCTTTGCATCAACCGGAATAATGACACCCAATAAGATGGAGTTGAAGAGCCGACATTTTGGTAATGAATTTGGGTGGTTGTAAAGCGAACACAGAAAATTTTGTAAAAAACTTATCACATAACCTTCTGTATTTTCACATGGATTAAAAGAATATAATTGACCTGGTTTTACACAATAAATGGTGTTATGGTATATTTCGACTTTGTCCTTGTCAGCTATGTAAGAACCATGACCCTGCTTCACCCATATTATTGTAAAAAAATTGCTGCAAGAGACGGATGCTTCATCGCATTCATTTCTTCCCATGTCTTGAATAGTTTGGATTTTAAATAGCTTCCCTCTTTTTTTGTCATCTTGCAACAGTCCACCAACATTTTGCGGTATAATTCGTTGGGTGGAAATATGATATTTCATTTGAGCTATTTTATGAGTATAACCCTAATTATGTACCACATTTAGGAAGAATAAATATTTTTTAAAATAACTTTTATAGTTATCATGAAATCAATGTAAAAGCAACAATAATTATAGTAGTTGAAAATAAAATAAAAATAAAAAAACTCCGAAAAATTCGGAGTAGACAAATATAAATACGGATTTTTCGGAGGCTATTTCGGAGGTTATTTGTAATAGTCCTCTTTTCTAATGCCCAACTTTGTTATTCGTGATTCAAGCGTTGTTGGCTTTTGATTTAATAGTTCCGCAGCACCACCTTTTCCTCTAATCCTGCCTGACGTTTTTTTTAGAATTGAACAAATATATTCTCTTTCATTTTCTTGCAACGTCTTTTTGATGTCATTAAGAGTTCTCACTTTGGTAGTAGTATCATCAAGTATCGTGTTGTAAGCGTAGTCTTTGCTTGTTGAACGTTGTAATATTCGTTTTAATACTATTTCCGTTTTCCCATCATTAAGTATTATGGACTGTTCAATAATATTTTCAAGCTCACGAATATTACCCGGCCAGTCATGTACTTCTAATTCTTCAATCATTTGCGAGCTTATTCCAGGAAAAGGTTTGTTGACCTTATTGCAAAATTTTGTAGCAAAATGATATGCAAGTTGCTTTATATCTTCCTTTCTCTCACGCAATGCCGGTAATTGTATTGGAAAAACATTTAGGCGGTAATATAAGTCCAGCCTGAAACGATGTTCAGCAACTTCTTTTTCCAGGTTTCGATTAGTAGCAGCAATAATACGTACATCCACTTTCACTGGTTGTTTACCGCCGATACGGTCTATTTCTTTTTCCTGTAGAACCCTAAGCAACTTTACCTGTTGGTCAAGCGGAAGCTCTCCAATCTCATCTAAAAAGATTGTTCCGTCGGATGCAAGTTCAAACTTACCGATTTTCTTATCAATCGCTCCGGTAAAGGAACCTTTTTCATGGCCAAATAATTCAGATTCTATTAATGCGGATGGTAATGCAGCACAATTGACCTTAATAAATGGTTTGCTTTTTCTCGGAGAATGATCATGAATACATTCAGCAATTCTTTCTTTTCCTGTACCACTTTCACCTAATATTAATATAGAGGTACTAAAAGGTGCTACTTGTACAACAAGGTCCATAACGGAAATCAAAGTAGAACTGCTCCCTATAACATCTTTAAAGCAAGAATATGAGGCTGGTGTTTTTCCCTGTTTAGTAGAGTCGGGGCTAAATTCGGTTCCAATTAAGGCTGACTTTTCATTAACTGGTATTTTATCAACTATGGCAGAAATTGACTGCTGAGTGCAGATAAGTAAGGGAATGTGTTCAGAGGTATAGGCATTTGTTTTGCGGCTGAAAAATGAAAAAGTAAATATGTCTCCGTTAACCAGAAACAAAGGGAATACCAATTCTGACTTTAATTGGAAGGTTTTTGCCAAAATTTTTTTTAAGGCATTATGGCTACAACTAACCTCGAAATCCTTCCCATTATTGACTTCAGCCAGTTTCTCAGTTTGAAAATCAGTCATCAGTCTTTCGAGTTCAGTCTGCTGTATGCTGGAAACAACAGAAAACTCATGTGTCCCAAGAGCTTGATATTCATCAAAACCTATCCGCAAAAAACTATTGCTATAAATGGAAATTGCATTATTGTTTTTTATACCCACCGCTACGTAGTCGAAAGGGATATGTGCTTGAAAGGACATTACCATTTTCAATAACTTTTCTTGCCAAGTCGATGATTCTGTGCTAATGTTGATAAGGACGGCATGAAGAATTGATTCCTTCCTTAATTTCGATTCCAAGCTGTGTTTATGGCGATATTGGGCAATATCAAGTGCTATAAGCACATCATTTTCCCTATATGGTTTTACTAAAAACCCATACGGTTCTGTTGTTTTCGCCATTTCCAATATTTGTTGATTGGAGTTTGCAGAAAGATATATGAACCCAATGTTTTTATTTTTTAATTCTACAGCAAGATCAATGCCATTTAGTTCCCCTTTCAGGTAAATATCTAATAATACAAAGTCGATTTTATGATTTTCGATAACATCTCTTGCCTCTTCAACAGAAGCCGCAATGCCACAAACTATGTAATTTGCGTTTTCTAAAACAAGACGCAAATTGTTGGCGACAATAAATTCATCCTCTACAATTAATAGCTTTTCATTCACTATTGAAGTTTTTAAACACGTTTGTAGAACGTATTAATTTAAACAATTTTGGTTGAGGTAACATACGGAAAATCTACTTCAATTTTTAGTCCTTCACCATTTTTAAATGCAAAAATACCCCCTAATTGATTAGCAAGGCCCTTCATTAGGTTCATCCCCAACGATTTCATTTTGAAGGCATCCAAGTTTCCAGGTAACCCTACACCATTATCCATGATGGTGAGGCTGATACGATCATTAGGAATTCGTTTCATGCCAACAAATACTGATCCGGTATTATCACCTGGGAATGCATACTTTATAACATTAGTTATTGCTTCATTTAGAATCAATCCAACAGGTACTGCCTGTGTTACATCTAATTCGATTCTTTCAACATTTTGTTCAAACCTTATTCTCTTGCCTACATCAGTACCCTCAACAAGATAAAATATCAATTCATGAACATACGATTCCATCTCAACAGATGCAATATTTTCAGACTGGTATAATTTCTGATGGATAAGGGACATAGCTTGCATCCGATGTTGACTTTCCCGAATAGCGTTTATCGCGCCTTCATTATCAAGAAATAATGATTGAGAATTAAGTAAGCTCATTATGATCTGAAGGTTGTTTTTTACACGATGGTGTATTTCTTTTATGAGCCATTCTTTTTCCTCAAGCAAATGGTTTAGTGTTTCGTTTTTTTGGTTAATCTCGTCCTGTTGTGTCTTCAACTGGTAGTTTATACGTTGTTTTAGACGGTAACGGTTATAGCCAAGTCCCATTAATAAAACAAGGACTAAAATACCGCCGATTGTGATGTTCCGGGACATTTGCGCATTTTTAATTTGTGTTTGTTGCAATAACCCCTGCTTAGTCAGTAATTGAATATTTGCATCTTTTTTTTCCGTTTCATATTGTATCTGTAACTGAGCTATCTGTTTGCTTTTATTTTCATTAAATAACGAGTCATGATACATTTTGGATAATTTGTAATGCTCAATTGCAGATAAGTAATTACCCCTTGCAGAATCTAATATAAACCACCACAAATGAACTTCCTGCAATTCGTCTATTAAATGTGAATTTTCACTGATTTCTTTATATGGCTCAAGATATTTTCGAGCCTTCTCGAACTGACCTATTTCAAAAAAGTAACGGATAATTAACGGATATATGCCCGTTTGATCAGGTGACAATTCAGGGAATTTTGCAGAAATAGCAATTACTTTATTGGCATAAATTGTTGCATTGTTGTGGTCTTTTAATTTAAGATAGATGCTTAAAAAGTGTGTAGAAATTTGTAACCGTGAGAACAGATCTTTTGGATTAGGATATTTTTTTACAACGTCTTGCATAAAAGAAAGTCCCTCATTAGGTTTATTCTGTAGCAATAAGCCTGATGCAATGTTATTCGACAACAAAATCACAAGATTGGTATCATTAACTCTCGCCGCTATTGCTAATGCTTTTCGCAAATACTCTCCATTTTTATAGTAATTATTTAATTTATAATATGTTATTGCAAGATAATCATATATCTCGCCAGCGGTCTGTGATGTATCATTTAATTGTTCAACTATTCTCACCGCTTGTAACCCATAATTTAAACCTTCATTGTAATTTCCAACCTGCGTGTATATAACACCTATCCAGGAATAAATTTCCTGAACCGGCTTATAACCAATTGCACGATAAATACTCAGGCTTTGCTGTAATTTCCCCAACGCTTCATCCATTCTTCCTTGAAGCATAAAGAGCCAACCCAATTCTTTCAATGTATTGGCTTCATTTTCTTTATCATTTTCTTTGTGGAATATTTCTATTGCCTTTTCACATAAATGAGTCTTTATCAATATTCCAGTATCATACGATTCGAAATTTTTGGACATTGTAATATATCCTTCTGCAAGTTCCTTTTTTGGTCCAAATTTGGTGAAGTAGTCAATGGCCTTTTGTGCATATACTCTACTATGTACTATGTCTTTTTTTTCGTTGAAAATTTGTGCAAGCAGCAAATAAGCAAATCCTTCTTTTCTTATATTTTTTAATGATTGCGAGAAAGACTCGGCTTGATGAGCATACAATAAAGCACTATCTATATCTGTTGGTCTTTTATCCTTATTTGACAAATACGATTTGCTTATTTGTAATAATAAATTCAGGTGGGTTGTGTCAGGGTTGCTTTTGGGTAAAAGTGTTTTTATTGTTTGAGGAGTTTTAAAATCTTCGTTTTGCCCATAACATAAGCATGTATGAATCAAAATAAACCAACTAAAAATAAGTATACTTCTCATTATTCATTATTTATACAGTAAATAATAAAAGGTCATTTATCGGATCGTTTAAATTTTGAGAGCTATTGCAAATATAAAAAACATATTCCCGAAACACGGCTCAAAAGCAGTGTAACGGGAATGGACAACATATTCTGTATTTATTATTGATTCATAATATCAATCAATGTATTGGTAACCTGATCTGGTGCGGACAAAAATGGGGAATGACCGGTATTGAGGCTATATTCTTTAGTAATATTTGCCGAGGCCACCATCCGGTTTTGCAAATTTAAGCTAATCGCATGGTCTTGTGTAGTATGAATATAATATTTATCAACTGCCCCGAAATTTACACTTGTGATAGTTACTTTATTTGCAAATGGAATAGCTGGCTCTACTCTAAAATTATTTAGCAAAAGGGTTTTAATCGAATCTGATCCATCCTGACAAAATATTGAAATTCTATTTGCTGGTATAACATCTAACGTCAATTGATTAGCCGAAGGTATTAAGGAGGGTCCAAGTTGGGACAACGAATCTGTACTGGCAAGATCCAGCAATGCCTGTCCATTAGCGGGAACAAAAGCAGCAATAAACACAAGTTTCTCAATTTTTTCGGGAATTTTTTCAGCAATTTCTGTTACTACCATGCCAGCCATGCTATGACCGACTAATATGACCTTGTCATTTACTGTATTAATTGCATCAATTACCTTATCTCTGTAAATATCAATAGATACAAGTGCTGGTGAAGTTGTGTCTGATCCGTGTGCAGGTAGCTCTACCACAATAACTTTCTGACCTTTACTCTCTAATTGGGCTTTTACACTTTGCCATACATATGCCCCCTGCCATGCGCCAGCAACAAGGACAAATGTTTTTGATGACTTAGTATCTTTATGGCAGGCACCTAATGACAGCAAAGATATTGCTATTAAAAGCAACGTAATGATTGGAAGTTTCATATTTTTTTGTTTTAGTGTATTTGAATAATGCTTGGTTTTTTTACTCGATATTGAGCTATTCTTAAATTCGGAGTTTCGGCTCCGAACTAAAAAACAGGCTACAGCTATTCAGATTCTTTTACGAAAATTGCCGATAAAATCTGAGGCATTGAATAAAAAGGAGTATGGCTTGATGGTAAAGCATATGTCCTGCTAACGTTAGCACTCTGAGTCATGGATTCTTGAAGCGGATAAGTAACAGCCTTATCATTTAAAGTATAAACATAGGTTTTATTTATTTGACCGAAATTTGCATCTGTTAAATTGGCTGGCGTAGCAAATGGAGCCAGAGGATCCGGTTTATGTTCAGCTATTACTTTTTCAGCAATAGCTTCCGGAGCATCTGCAACGAATGATTCCCGAATACCTTCCTTAGCAAGGCTTCCTGTACCCTTTTCTTTATCAGGTCTCAAATATACGGTTAACAAACTCTCCTTATTTTCTGGCTTCGTTGCCAATTGAAGTAAAGATTCACCATTCCCCGGTAAAAACGCAGCAACGTACACTAATTTTTTTATTTGACTTGGCATCTGTTCCGCTACTTCACTTATTACAATACCACCCATGCTATGCCCAATTAGAATGACATTTCTCCTGTTACCAATAGCTTTTTTAACAGCATCAACATAGCTCTGCAAGTCAATAGCTCCAATTGGAGTATTGTCTTTCCCATGTCCTGGCAGATTTACATTTATCACCTCGTGTCCTGCTGCCTTTAGAGCAGGAATTACTTTGTCCCAGCTTGATGCGTCAAGCCAGGCACCGTGTACTAATACTATTGTTTTCATTTTGCTATTTGTTTTTGCATGTAATTCTCCAGTAAAGACTGCCAGTATACAAACTGCCAATGTCAAAATTGTTGTTTTCATTTTGAAAATTTTTGAGGTGCGCTTTGTTAAAATTTTTTGACAAAGCAAAAATACTGCGGCTGTTACTATAGTCAATGTATAAATCAAGGCAAGTATTGTATATATTATCGCCAGACGCAAAAAATATGTCTTTATTACACTTTAATAAAAAAGCAATAATTATTTACATTTCCATGTTTTATACAAAAGATTCCATCTTATATCAATTGGATTAAACAATATCGGTTGGTAAGTTTGCTTAAGATAATAAATGTGAAACCTCTTTTGATGTAATTTTAAAGTAGATAAAGCTAATAATGCTAAACAATAATAAATCGGAAAAAGTAGCGATAGTAGGCTATAACCGCATTCCATTTGCCAGGAGGAATTCCTTTTATGCAGAAGCAGGAAATAGGGATATGATGACTGCATCCTTAAATGGATTAATTGAGCGGTACAATTTGGACGGGAGTTTAATAGGAGAAGTTGCTGGTGGCGCTGTAATAAAACACAGCTGGGAGATAAACCTGATTCGGGAATGTATTATAAACACATCACTTGATCCACGAACACCTGCGTGTGATATTCAACAGGCTTGCGATACGGGAGTAGAGGCTGCTATTTATATAGCAAATAAGATCGCTCTTGGACAGATCGATTGCGGTATAGCAGGTGGTGTCGATTCTGTCAGTAATGTGCCACTTATTGTTGGAGAAAAATTGAGAAAGATATTATTGTCCGCAAATAGAGCAAAAACATTTATCAGTAGGATTAGCCAATACTCAAAGATCAGGTTTAGTGATATTGCGCCAGTTGTTCCTTTGAATATAGAACCAAGCACCGGTCTTTCAATGGGTGGGCATACTGAGATTACTGCCAGATATTACGGCATATCGCGCGAGGAACAAGATCAATTCTCGTTAGAAAGCCATCAAAAGATGGCAAAAGCTTATGACAGAGGTTTTTTCAATGATATGCTTACCCCATATCTCGGACTTGATCATGATGAATTCCTTCGCAGAGATACCAGTATAGAAAAGCTATCGAAACTAAAACTGGCATTTGATAAAGAACATGGTACACTGACGGCTGGAAATTCTTCACCGCTTACTGATGGAGCTTCATGTGTATTGATTGCAAATGAAAATTGGGCTCGTGAACGCAACTTGCCTATATTGGCCTATATTACTTTTGCAGAGGTCGCAGCGATTGAGTTTGTGAATAATAAACAAAACTTTTTGCTTGCCCCTATCTATGCCGCTATACGTATGCTAAAGAAAGCACGCCTAACACTGCAAGATTTTGACTTTTATGAGATTCATGAAGCATTTGCCGCACAAGTATTAGCAACACTTAAAATATGGGAGAATGAAGAGCTGATAAAACAGTTTGATAATGAATTGCCATTGGGTTCTATTGATCGGAGTAAGTTAAATGTGACTGGCAGTAGTATTGCATCCGGGCATCCATTTGCGGGAACTGGTGCACGTATTATTGCTACTATGGCAAAACTATTAAATGAAAAAGGGTCAGGAAAAGGCTTTATTTCAGTATGTGCCGCCGGGGGACAAGGTGTTACCATTATAATGGAAAAGTAAATAAGAAAAATGTTTTATTCTTTTTAGTTTGCAGAGAACACATTCTTATGATTACACCTATTTTTGCTAAATATAAAAACAAACAAAATGGAAGACAATCAAGTATTAGCACACATCAAAAAGCTTTCAGAAGAAGAAGATCGATTATACGCCAAAGAGAATTTGTCTGATGAGGAAGTTAAGCACCTTCATAAAATGAATATTGAATTAGATCAGTGTTGGGATCTACTCAGGCAGCGCAGAGCTCTTCGGGATGCAGGGAAAAATCCAGAGAAGGCAAATGTTCGCCCACCTGGGACTGTTGAAAATTATGAACAATAATTATTCAATCTTTAAAATCAATGAAACTATGGATACACAAATTGGTATTCAACCGAGAAATATTGCGGTAGTAGCACATGAGCTCAACTGCATAATAGTGTTTTTATTAACGTTCACTTGGTAATAGGATAACGCCGCATTCCACCCAAACAGTACATTCATCCGCCTCAAAATCCGTAAAAGGTATATCCTGACTTGCAAGTACTTTATTGTCACCATCGGTACAGATAACGACCGCAGAACTGTCCTCATTTTTACCTAAGCTCCAAACCTGAAATTCTTCATTCTTTAAAGTCGGCTGGTAACTAACAATAACATAAATAAACCAATAACATTGAAATCTATCACAAAAGGCTTTGATACCGTCTGTATATACCAATCCAAAATTGTGTTGGTAATAATTATCCGTTCCTGTGTGCCTGCTTAATTCATCGTTCGCGTTCATATGCTCGTCTATTGTATAGCGAGTATAGCAGAAGAAATTGATACGGAAAAGCTAAAATACTTTCAAATTAGATTAATTGCGTGCATTTAAGTACCTCTACACAATGGACGATGTGTTTGATATACCAGTTGAATATGGCGGCAAGCAACTATCATTTAAGGCGGAACTGCTTTCCTATGGGTATTCGTACAGGATAAAGATCGATGTGTATGGTACAGATATTCTATTTGAACCTGACGAGGAAAGGAATTTTAGGGCCATGATTGATGTAAACGATACGCATGTAAAGAGTAGCGGTATCTCCCCCGAATTAATCAAAGCGATAACAGAGGTGATAGAGGCAACTGTAAAGCGATTGGAAAGAAGACATTCGTAAAAATGTAGTTTTAACAATAGATACAAAGTGTGCAAACGAGTGCAGTAATAGCGCAGCATTTTTTTACAAACCCATATTATGATGACAGATTCCATTGGAATCGAATTTACGTGAATAAGAAAGCCACAAACTAATGTGGCGATCCTATTCTTTTGGGCACAAACTGCTTTAGCGAACAGTACTGTTATCAATTAATAATTGAGTTGGTATTTCAATTAGAGCAAACACTTTCTCTCCTGAGTTGTAAGGAATTATTTGTACGTCTATCACGTATTTGAACATATAGTGTATCATTTTTGACCGTTCAACTGAATAGGTCGCACCATCTATTTTTATTGAAAGTGTGGTTGAGTTACCGTCATAAATCCCTGACGGTCTCATTTCACCTTTCAAATCCAGTTCCATAATTTCAGTATATATCTGAGACTTGCCAGCAGGTTTAAGTTCGGTCGTACTCTTATAAGCCTTCTTCGACCTTTTAAATGCTGATTTTGTTGGCTCATAAGCGTGGCGCGGGGATATGATACCATCTTTGACTTTCGGTTTCGCATTCTCCCTAACATCCAAGCTATATTGAGAGGTATCCTCCTTACCACTATTCAGTAATTCAAATATCCATTGGTCTATCAGATAATTTTCAATGTACTGTCTGCTATACATATTTGTGGTGTTCATCACTTATTTAAATATTGTAGAAAAAGATTAAAAGGTCAAATGACCTTTTAATCTCAAACTTTTAGAAAATTTAATTTTATATGGCGGAACAGTGCTTCCGAAAATGAAACTTGCACCATATTGCCAAGCAACCGTTTTTGATCTGTATTGCAGATGCCCTGTAGTTTGAGACCTTCAAGTTCGGTTAAAACCAATCTTTCATCGATGGTTAGATCTCTTCTGACACCGTCATATCCGTAGAAATATTCGCTTCCAGTTGCGGTCATTGTACAAAAAATATTGCTTTTTGCTGATTTTATTCCGTCCTTATATTGACCAGGTGAGAAATGGTATACTTCGGGAAGAAGGGATTGAACTGCTACTTTTCCTAAGTCAGGTGCAGTTGGCTCCGGGAAACTGATAGGAACGTTTAAATCACGACGAACCAATATTATTATTAGCCTTTTTCTATCTTGTCTGGCCCCATAGTCCTTAGCATTCATCACTTGGTAGTCCCAAGTGTAGTCGCGCATCCTATTTAACCGAAGCCTAACCTTTTGCCAAAGTATCGAAAATTTTTCCGCTAAAATATC
>Ga0207134_1040_pt1 | contig 39586 bp, 39 predicted proteins | sample Alteio_BWMinHeat_12_FD_153527 | JGI IMG/M metagenome (GOLD analysis project Ga0207134, IMG submission 153527) | Enriched cells from forest soil in Barre Woods Harvard Forest LTER site, Petersham, Massachusetts, United States -... | ecosystem: Environmental > Terrestrial > Soil > Temperate forest >... | reverse complement strand
CCGCCTGTATGAGACCTGCGACCGGGGCGACATCGTCATCACTTCCACCGGATCGCCCCACGCCATCTTCCGCCGCGAGCACGGGGAAATGTTTTTGGCCCGCCGTAAGAACCGGCCCATGTTTTTCATTGATATCGCGGTGCCTCGCGACGTTGATCCGGAGATGAATAAGCTGGACGGCATCTTCGTCTATGACATTGATGACCTGCAGCAGGCAGTGTCATCGCACGTCGCCGATCGCAAACAAGAAGCTGAGCGCGCATCCGCCATCATTGAAAGTGAAGTTGAACGCTTTCAGGCGCGGCTTCAGACTTTGGACGTAGTGCCCACGATTGTTTCGTTGCAGGACCATCTGGAGACCATTCGTCAGGCGGAGATTGACCGGGTGCGAGGACGTTTGGGACCGCTCTCGCCGGAGCAGGAACTGGCAGTCGAAACGCTGACTCGCGGCATTGTGAATAAAATCATGCACACGCCGATTAGTACTTTGAAGACGGCAGCGCGCGAATCCGAAGCGACCACCGTGGTGGATGTGGTGCGACGGCTGTTCAACCTCCGGGAAAAAGAGCGTAAGGAAGAAACTGATAAGGCTAAACAGTCCGCCAGTAGAAGCGGGGAATCGGGCTGATGGCGAGGCTTCGCATTGGCTCCCGCGGTTCCCAACTCGCCCTCTGGCAATCCCATCACATCAGTGATTTGCTTCGAGGGCGCGGTCATGAAGTAGAGATGGAAGTCATCAAGACCACTGGTGACAAAATCATCGATGTTGCTCTCGCCAAAGTTGGAACCAAGGGGATGTTCACCAAGGAGATTGAAGAGGCGCTAGCCGACAAGCGCGTTGATCTCGCGGTACACAGTCTGAAAGATCTCCCCACGGAAATTTCACCAGAATTTGAGATTGCCGCTATTACCAAGCGGGAAGATCCTCGCGATGTGTTTTGCTCCGGCAAATACGGCAGCATTCAAGACTTGCCGCGAGCGGCGCGGGTAGGTACCAGCAGCCTGCGCCGCCAGGCACAACTGAAGGCCCTGCGGCCCGATCTCGAAATTCATCCTTTGCGGGGAAATGTAGATACTCGCCTGCGCAAGCTGGAAGCCGGGGAGTACGACGCTATTATCCTGGCCGCGGCGGGTCTGAAACGACTGGGCAAGACAGAGCTGATCCGGCAGGTCATTGATGCCGACGTGATGTGTCCGGCGGCGGGGCAAGGTGCGCTGGCCGTCGAAATTCGCGCGGGGGATTCGGGAACTCGAGAACATATTTTGTTTCTGGACGATGCCGGCTCGCGCGCTGCCACGATTTGCGAGCGTGCTCTGCTCAACCGGCTCGGCGGCGGTTGCCAGGTTCCGATCGGAGCCCTGGCGGAAGTTCGCGATGGAAAGTTGCATCTGGAGGCTGTCGTGGCTCATCCAGATGGGTCTAAAGTATTGCGCGAATCCGGTGACGGTAGCGATCCCGTTATGCTGGGAGAATCAGTTGGAGACGCTTTGCTGCGGCGTGGAGGAGATGCGATTTTGCAAGCAGTGTACGGACAGAGCGTGGCTGCACCGCCGCAGCCGTGATTTTGGACAGAGAGAATTATGAAAAAATCAAAAAAGACCGTACTTCCCCTCGCGGAGACATCCCTCAAGCGTCACTTCCGCAAATACCGCCTTCAGGATCTGGTGACAGCGAGTCGGATTTTTCCAGCTACCGCCCAGGTAGATGTTCAGGTATCGCTGGAGAAGTTGTTTTCTGACCGATCCAATGTCGATCTTTTAGGCCTCCACACGCAGTTTATGCATGAGACATTGACGGTTGCGCACGTCCTGGCTAACGCTCATTATCCCGTCGTGATCGGTCCTTTACAGCACGAGGAAATCGATATCGGAGAAACTCTGCCGGCTCGCTGTCTCCACCAGGGTCTTTGGTTGAGTAGGGAACACTCATTACCCTTCGCACTTTTGCTGAGTCGCGAGATGCGCTACGGACAGGCAGCTGGCACACATATTGAAGTAGCAGTTCCTCCCGGAGAAATGGGATCGAAGCTTTCGCGCTTACTGTTGGATCAACTGGAATCGCTGGTCAAGCGGACGGCGTCTTATCGTGGGAAGGTGATTTCATTGGAAACACCCGATCGTTATTCCGGACACGGCGGCGCTCTGCGCGTGCACAAACTGCGTAGCGTGCTTCGCGAAGAGGTCATTCTTCCGGAAAGAACAATACAATTGCTCGACCGTAATATCGGTGAATTCATTCGCCAGCGAGAGCAACTTCAAAAGTTGGGTCTTCCGATCAAGAAAGGCCTATTGTTCTATGGACCGCCAGGAACCGGTAAGACTCATACAATTCATTATCTTGCCAGCCAATTGCCCGACCATACCACGTTTCTGGTAACCGCCGAGCAAGTTGCTCTTTTGGATCAATATTTTCAGCTGGCACGTTTCCTCCAGCCCTCGATGATCGTCATCGAAGACGTTGATCTTATCGCCCGTGCACGCGAAACAATGCACGGCCCATGCGAGGAGAGTTTGTTAAACAAACTGTTGAACGAAATGGATGGGCTCCGGGAGGATGCAGCTATTCTGTTCGTGCTTACGACTAATCGGCCAGAGCATCTGGAATCGGCGCTAGCATCGCGCCCTGGCCGTATTGATCAGGCAATTGAGTTCCCATTGCCGGATGAGCGAGGACGACGACAGTTGGTGAGCCTTTACGCCTGCGGACTCCCCCTCGATAGTGAGGTAGTAGAGTTGATCGTAAAGAAAACTGAGAAGGCCAGCGCAGCTTTTATCAAGGAACTCATGAGGCGAGCTGCGCAGTTTTATCTCCAAAATGGTGGCAATGGCCTTTTGCGGAACGAGGAACTGAATGCTGCACTCGAAGAAATGCTATTCAGCGGCGGGTCCCTGAACGCCAAGCTTCTCGGTGCTGCCGATGTTGTTCGTGAGACTGTTCACTAATGACCCTTGACCTTGGTGAAGGAGCCCTGAGGGAAGTCGAAGAGACCGCCTGCGCCACGCTTGCTTTGCTCACGGAGGGATGAAATTTGTATATACCCGAATATCATCGCGTGGAAGATCGTGCGGTCATGTTGGATTTCATGCGGGCGAATCCCTTCGCCATTTTGATTTCGACCGTTGACGGCAGTCCCTATGCCACGCACGCTCCACTGCTGGTGGACGACGCAGGAGAGCAGATCATCGTGCGTGGTCATATCGCGAAGGCAAACCCCCACTGGAAATCGTCATCGGGACAAGAGTCGCTAGTCATTTTTCATGGGCCGCATGCCTATATCTCACCCAGTTTGTACGAAAACCGGGAGAGTGTTCCCACCTGGAATTACGGGGCCATTCACGTTTATGGAGAAGTCGAGTGGTTCTCGGACCATGCCCGCTTGAGTGAAACGTTGCATGGACTTATCAATGCATTTGAGTCGTCGTACATGGAGCAGTGGGCTTCTCTGCGGGACGAATATCGAACCCGCATGTTGAACCACATTGTGGGTTTTGAGATCAAGTCCAGGCGCATCGAAGCAAAATTCAAACTCAGTCAGCAGCGGACTAAGACCGAACAAACGCGAGTCATCGAGTCTCTGAGCAAGAGTGAGGACTCGATTGTTTCCGGAACAGCAGAGCTGATGCGGCGGGAAGGCTTGGGACATTGAGTCAAGGAAATGCCAAAGCTCGCGGGTCTGCAAAGAAAAAGTCTGCGATGAAGCGGCACCCCCTGGCTGGGATACGCGTGCTTGTGGGCCGGGCACGACATCAGGCAAGCGAGCTGTCCTCTCAGTTGCGCAAGTTGGGCGCAGAAGTAACCGAAATTCCGTTTATCGAGATCCGAAAACCGCATTCGTACAAGGCTCTGGATTCGGCAATGAAGAAATTGCCGGAATACGATTGGCTTATCCTGACCAGCGTAAATGGCGTGGACGCGCTGTGGGAGCGGTTAGCGAAGCTTCATCTTACAAGGAGGCATTTGCGGCACTTGAGAGTCGCAGCTATCGGTCCGGCGACAAAAAAAGCGATTGAGAAGCGCGGTCTTCGAGTCAACGTTGTTCCGGAACAGTACGTTGCCGAGTCGGTGGTGGAGAGTCTCCGAAATCAGATAGCAGGGAAGTGCGTGCTGCTGGCGCGGGCCCGAGTGGCGCGCGATGTGATTCCGCGGGAGTTGCGTAAACTCGGAGCGAATGTGGATGTGGTGGAAGCTTACGAAACTGTGATTCCGCAGGCGTCGCGTAAGCGCTTGCGGGCGTTGCTGAAGGACCCCAAGCGCCGTCCGGACGTGATCACGTTCACCAGTTCGTCCACGGTGAAGAATTTTGTCGCACTGCTGGGGAAAAACATGTGGCGCGGGCGCCACCGCCCGCGAAAGGAAAGACTCCTCGACAATATTTGCCTTGCCTCGATTGGGCCAGTCACGTCATCCACGCTGCGCGAGTTGGGGTTGCCGGCTGACATCGAAGCGATGGAATACACGATCTCGGGCTTGATCAAGGCGATCGTGACCCATAGTCGGATGATGAATCCACAACCACTTGATGGAGCTAATGACTGAAAAAGCCAAGGGCGACGGACATGAGTGTCCATCCTACGCGCTATTCCGTCACCGAGCACTTGCATTCCGCCGGCGGCACGTGTGCTTTCAGAAATCCTGACACCCGCTGATAGGCGTCAATCTGGTTCTCCACGCGGGCGAAGCCGTGGCCCTCGTTTTCATAGACCTTAGATTCCACTTTACCGTTGCGTTTCTTGACGGCGTCCACCACTTGCTGCGTCTCTTCCTTGGGGCAGCGCGGATCGTTTCCGCCGGCGAGTAGAAGTAGCGGCGCAGTAATCTGGTCCACGAAAAATATCGGCGAACGGTCTTGATACAGGGCTTTGTTTTTTTCCAGATCGCCCATGGTGGCCAAATCCGATTGCTGCAACACCGGATCCTCATTCTGAATTTCGGTAAACCAATTGACGAAAGGCACGATGGGCACGCCCGCGGCCCAGACATCGGGTGCTTTGGTCACGCCCATCATGGTGAGGTAGCCGCCGTAGCTGCCGCCCATGAGAACAATTTTCTTGGGATCGAGAAATCCCGTTTGCTTGATGAAATCGGCCGATGCTAGTACATCTTGCAAATCGCCGCCGCCCATATCGAACAAGTTGGCTTGCTGAAATTCTTTCCCGTAGCCGCTTGAGCCACGATAGTTGGGCGCAATCACCATGTATCCCTGGTTGACCATGTGCTGCACAAACCGGTTGAAGGAGTTTACACTTTGCGCGGTAGGACCACCGTGCACGTAAACAATGGCGGCATTCTGCCCGTTGCGCACCATGTTGTAAGGCACGTAAACGAACGCGGAGATGGTCCACTTGCCATCGCGGCTGGGGTAGTGGACGAGGAAGGGCTCAACCATATCCTCCGATCGCACACCGGCCACCAGCGAATGCGTCACCTGATGCGACTTCGCGGTCGCCAATTGATACACCCAAAGGTCACCGGGAGCTGTCGAGCCGTTGTGGTTGTAAAGCAGGCGCGATCCGTCTTTACTGAATGCAGAATGCTCACCAGCTGGATGGTTCACGCCCGGAGCGAGCGGCAATGCCGTGGTCTTGGCAGTTGCGAGGTCGTGCAAATAAATGTTGGTGTTGCCGTCCACGTTGGCGGTCCACGTGACGGACTTTCCATCAGGTGAAAAATTGCCGCCGCTGATCTCCCACTTGTCTTTCGTCAGCCACGAGATTTTCTTCGTCGCAAGCTCAAGCAAGCCGACATTGTCATACCCGTTCGCTGCGTTGGCAGTGATCAACAGTTTCTTGCCATCCGAGGAGAAATCATCAGCGCGATAAAGGCTCTCTCCCTCGTGCGGTGTGAGCTGAGTGCTTTGCCCAGTAGCGACTTCCGCGGCCATCACATTCGAGTCGGTGCCCTTGGCTTGCTGTTGGGTGTAGGCGATCCATTTTCCATCCGGCGACCATATGGGGTTGTCATTGAAACGGTCGGCGAGAGTATTTGTCGTGACGTGCTTCACGTCTCGCATCACCAGGTCATAGACGTCAATCTCGAAAACCGATGAAGTCTTGGGTTTCACGGTGTAGGCGAGATAGCGCCCGTCGGGCGACCAGCGCGGAGATTCTTCTGAGATTTCACGCGTGTGCGTCAGATTGACAACCTGACCGGTCTTTGGCGAGACCATGAAAATGTCCCATTGCTCGTCTCCGTCATAGTCGGACATGTAGGCGATCCATTTGCCGTTCGGCGACCAAATAGGCGCTGTCTGGCGCTGTTCGCTGACCGTAAGCTGTGTCGGCCAGCCGCCCTCCGAGGAAACCAGCCAGAGGTTGTTTCGTCCGCTGATGTTGCTGACAAAAACGATCGTCTTGCCATCGGGAGACCATGAGGCACGGCCTACCTGACGGGTCATGTACAGCTTCTCGACGGAGAGGCTCTGCTGGCCCTGTTCCGCCTCCGCGCTGGATTTGCTGGTGATCAATTTGGGATCGGTAATGGCCTGAGGGACAGGCAAAGTCTGGGCTGAGGTGCTGGGGATAGCAACAGTACTCATGACTAAGACAATAGCAAACGGGATCAGGCTACGCATGCGACTCCGGAAGTAGAGCGAATCGGGGACTGCACAAAAAGTTTAGCAGAGTAGTGGAGTTCTAGATTATGACCGGAACAGCTTGGCAGACAAGACTTCGGATACAATCCCATCGACAGTGATTGCGTAGAAACTAAACGGACGAGGGCGATGATGAAAAACAGACTGATAGTTCTGACCGCACTCTGTGGATTCGCGTTGGCGCTTGGCGGCTGCAATCGGCAACCTGCGCCGACCATGCAAAAACGCCTGCAGGAACAGCTCATCTCCGCCAAGGCTGGCACTGTCATTGAATTGCCTGAAGGCAAGTTTCAACTCGATCGTACGCTCTCACTTACCGCCGACGGCGTAACTATTCGCGGAAAAGGTATGGACAAGACGATCCTTTCATTCGCAGGGCAGAAAGAAGGCGCGCAGGGATTGCTGGTTAAGGCGAACGACTTCACCGCGGAAGATTTTGCCATCGAGGATTCAGTCGGTGACGGCCTGACCGTGCAGAGTGGAAACAACATCATCATCCGCCGCGTGCGTGTGGAGTGGACGCGTGGACCAAACGCCGCGAACGGCCCCTACGCCATCTATCCCACTGAATGTAAGAACGTGCTGGTGGAAGATTCGGTCGCGAAAGGCGCCGCGGATGCAGGCTTCTACATCGGACAGTCAGACAGCGTGGTGATGCGCCGCAACCGCTCGGAGTACAACGTGGACGGCTATGAAGTAGAAAACGCGCAGAACGTGGATGTGTATGACAACATCGCCGCGCACAACGCCGGAGGAATTGGCGTCTTCAATCTCCCCGACTTGCCGAAGCAGGGTGGTCAGCATGTGCGCGTCTTTCGCAATCAGGTTTATGAGAACAACACCCCGAACTTCGCTCCCAAGAGTCTGGGACCGATTTACTATCTGCCCACGGGAACCGGGGTTTACATCATGGCAATTCACGATGTGGAAGAGTTTCAGAACAAGATCCATGACAACAACACAACGAACGTTTACGTAATTGACTATCAGACCGCCTTGTCCGATCCGATCAAAGACCAGCGCTTCCGGCCTTTCACGGATCATATTTATCTGCATGACAACGAGATTTCTGGTGGAGGAAAGTCTCCCGATGTTCGTCTGGACGGAGTAAAAGCACTGATGCAAGTCGGTGGCGGCGCGCTGGCGGATATTCTTTACGACGGAGTAGTTGATCCCAAGATTATGGCGGCGAAGAAGGGACGGAACCCCGCCGAGGTGTGCCTGGTTAACAACGGTTCACCCACTTTCTTGAACTTGGACGCGGCTGGTGACTTTAAGCATCCTAAGCGCGATTTGAAGAATTACGAATGCGCTCTGCCTGCGCTCGAAGCGGTGAAGATTCCGCAGGTCACGGAGGGTTCCGACAAAGCTCCGGCGGGAGGGCAGTAGTGAATGGTGGCGAGAATCGGCGACAAATACTATTGTCCCTGCTTCTGACGCTCTGGCTATTATTTACGGGCGGTTGCGGGAAGTTGACACAAACGCCAGTGCAATCTCGGCTCGATGAGCCGTTCCCCGAAAAGCTCTCCGAGTGGCACTTGTTTGTAGGGCAGGCCCCGCACCTTCAGCCCAATCGCAGGGTGCTTCCGTACGACCTTAATACTCCGCTCTTTTCTGACTACGCCAGTAAATACCGCTTTGTGTGGATGCCGCCTGGGACTTCTGCCCAATATCGTGAAGACGGTCCGTTCGACTTTCCCGTGGGGACGATCCTCGTCAAGAGTTTTGGCTTTCCCGTTAATGTCAGTTCAGGGCCCGAGCGGCTGATTGAAACAAGGTTGCTGGTGCATACCAACAAAGGATGGGTGGGATTGCCGTACATCTGGAATGCGAAACAGACGGAGGCAACGCTGGAGCTAGTACCCGACCCAGTGGCGATTCGTTATACGGACTCCGGCGGAGTGAAACACGAGTTCACTTACTTTATTCCCAATGCTAACGAGTGCAAGCAGTGCCACGACAATTTACGGACCATGCTGCCGATCGGCCCCAAAGCACGCAATCTGAACAAGAACTACGGTTATCCCGAGGGCGTGAACAATCAAATTTCGGAGTGGGCCAAGGTCGGTTATTTGCGTGGAGCACCGCCGTTGCAGGCGATTCCAAAGGTTGCGCGGTGGGATGATCCTGATCTGGCGGGGAAAGGCTCTACCACAGGGGGCACGGGGTACACAGAGGAGTCGCGAAGGTCGCTTGAAACTCGTGCGCGAGCTTATCTGGACAATAACTGCGGGCATTGTCATCAGCCGGGTGGAACTGCGGGCTACACCGGAATTGATTTGCGGGTGACGAACGTGGGCATGCAGGCGCTGGGTATTTGCAAGAGTCCGAATTCCGCCGGACGAGTGGGAACACTCGTCTATGACCTGGTGCCGGGAAAGCCTGACGAGTCGATCCTATTGGCTCGAATGGAATCAACCCGGCCAAAAGAAATGATGCCGCAAATTGGACGTAGCGTCGTGCATGCAGAAGGCGTAGCGCTAGTGCGAGAATGGATCAAATCGCTGCCTCAGGACAGGGCAGCATGTTCCGCCAAAACTACTCCGAGTGGAAAGCGGTGAGCGAGTAATGTTGGGGCTTATGTGTGTACACTCCTGTCCGCCGCTGTTGATCGAGACTTTGACTTTTACAGCCTAAGGCAGCGGACAGGAATGTCCGCTCTACACCGGCTTCCTATTTCTCGGCCATGGCTCCGACTAATGACTGAAATATCTTGTAGCCTTCAGTGCTGCCGAGTTCGATTTCGGCGGAGCGTTCCGGGTGAGGCATCATGCCCAGCACATTCTTGCCGGGGGAGCAGATGCCGGCGATATTGTCTCGAGAGCCATTAGGATTGGCTTCCGCCGTAACTTCACCGCTCGGAGTGGCATAACGGAATACGATTTGTCGCTCACGCTGGAGTTCGGCAAGGGTCGCGTCATCACAGAAGTAGTTGCCATCCATGTGACCGATGGGAATGGTAAGAGTTTCACCCTCGCGGCAGGCATTTGTAAAGGGTGTGTCGGCGTTCTCCACCCTGACCTGAACCGGCTTGCAGACATATTTCAGGCCAACATTGCGCGTGAGTGCACCTGGCAACAACCCGGACTCGCACAGAATCTGGAAACCGTTGCAGATGCCCAGCACCAGTCCTCCGCCGTCGGCGAACTTGCGTACTGATTCCATTACCGGTGAAAACTTCGCGATCGCACCGGTACGCAGATAGTCGCCGAAGGCGAAGCCGCCAGGAACGATGATGGCATCACAATTTTGCAGGTCGTGGGATTCGTGCCACAGAAAAGTGGTTGGTTGCAGCGCAACGTCGTGCAAAGTCCAATACGCGTCGTGATCGCAGTTCGATCCGGGGAAGATGATGACGCCAAATTTCATCGCGGCATTCCTCTCAACAGGTTGTATTTTGAGTTTAGCATGGAGGAAAAGAAGGCTGCCTGCGTCTTGTGGGGACGGGCAGGCAGCCAATTGCTTGTACTTTGCTCAAAACGCGTCTTCAGGAAGTGGTGGCAGAGGCGGAGGGGGCAAGAGTTCGGCTCCCGGTCCCGCATGACCTCCCGGTGGCAGCTTCTTGTAAAAGAACATACGCTCGCCGGGATCTCGCTCCTCCCGGATGGACTTAAGCTGGCGCCATTGCTCCACGGACAGCACCTTGCGCAGATCGAGGTTCATCATGGTGTACTCGCGCTCCAGTTTGCCCCGTGCGGTTAAGACTTGGTCCACTTGGGTCCCCACTTGGTCTTCATTGGGCACATCCGCGTCGAGAAGGCTCTGCAACTTCAAATCTTCCTTTTCCATTTGCGCGCCGTAGTCAACCAGCTTCACCCTATGATCGTAGAATGTCTGATCCAGTTGCGTAATCTGTCCGTCGGTGAGCTGCAATTTCTTGGCAATATTTGAGTCCTTCCACCACTTGCCCATTTCATGACGGATCATGACCTTCCCCGGCCCTTGTGTAACGTAGATCTTGTTTTGCAAAGGCGCAGGCGACGGTGGTGATTGCGCCAGCGCTGAGACGGAGAGCAGGAATCCAAACAGGTAACAAAACTTATTGATCTTCATTTTGGTTCTCCTTGTAAACGCGATTTGATGTGGAAATTGGTTGACTGCTGTTGCTGATTTCGTCCGCGAGCATGGCAGCAGGTTCCAGGGCCTGAGGAACGCCGCTCTGCACGGTTTGCTCTACCGCTACAAGCAATTCCTGGTCCGGGTCACTCTGTGCTTTCGATGACGGCTGCGTTGGGCTGCTGTGCAGAAGGAATATTGCGAGCAGAACCATTGCCAACGCACCAACCCACACGGGTACGGTCGGCGTGGACGAACGTACTGGCCCGGCGGCAATGCGCTTTCGGATTTCCTTGTGCTGTTGTTCCCAAAAGGTATCGGGATGCTCCGTGGCGGCGCGAGCCCATACTGGTAAGACGCTGAGAGTCTGCCGCAAATGCTGCTGATTGCTGGTGGAGGTCGTCTCGCTCCGTTCTTCACTACTCAGATGGCGTTTTAACTGCATGATTTTTCCCTCACTGTTTCTCGAACTTTTGCGGTGGCGCGAAATAGGTGCGCCTTAACGGTTCCTGTGCGCAGTCTCAATATCACCGCAATTTCCGCTAGCGACATTTCTTCAGCAAATCGTAGAAGGAAGATGGTTCGCTGTTGTTGTGAAAGGGTTGCGACTGCTGCCCAAACGGCCTTTAGCTCTTCGCGAGCCAGCAGGACGCGTTCGGGAGAAGGCTGTGATCCCCGAAACTGGCGAGGTGCGGTCTCGCTTCCTTCTGCTTCTTCCAGACCGATGAGCCTTCTCCAAAATGAAGCACGCCGGCTCTTTCCGTGATCTCTAGCCAGGTTCACGGCGATTCTCAGAAGCCAGGTCTCGATCCGGCACTCGCCCCGGAAACTTTCCAATTTCTTGTACGCCCGGAGAAAACACTCTTGTGTAAGCGTGTCTGCCGCATCCACATCCTTAAGCAGGAGATAAAGTACGCGATACACTCGCCGCTGGTGCTGCCGGATGATCTCGTCGAAGTTCTGCGACGAGAGGGCTTCTTTCTCTTCTTCAACGAGCCGGTTTAACGCAGTCGTAAGTGCGGTTTCCACGTGCCTTCACTTTCAGAGAACTGAGTACAATGAGTATTGACGAGTCCTGGGCTACGAGGTTTACACGCAAGGCAAAGACCCGCGCCGAGAGTGGTTCCATACAGTTGGATGATGCGTCGAGCCAATGTCGTGCGTCAGAATTGATATGAATCTCGATGAACATGCGAGGATCACCGGCGGCGCACTGAGAAATTGGTTCATTGCGCAAGTGCAGGATTCGCTGGCAGTCGGACTATTGTGGCTGATCGGACTGTATGCGCTTAAAGTTCCCTGGGCACCGTTGTGGGCGATACTTGCCACGGTTTTGCAGTTTGTGCCGCACCTCGGCCCGGTGCTGGGAATGGTCGGCCCTGCGCTCGCCGCAACTCTGCACTGGGAGGATTGGCAGCATCCCCTTTATGTCTTGATGTTGTATGCCGCAATCGTCGTGGTGGACGGCTTCCTGTTGCAACCCTATCTCATGAAACGCACCGCCAAGGTGCCGGTCTGGGCGTCCATCTTAGTACCGATCGTGTTGGGCATACTGATTCCATTCTGGGGTGTACTGCTCGCGCCCCCATTGTTGGCGGTTGTGTACGCCTACAAGTCGCGACAGGAAAACTTACCTATGTAGTCTTAGACTCAGGAGACATCTTGTTCATTGGCCACTTCGCCGTAGGTTTTGCCGCTAAGAGATTTGCGCCCCGCAGTTCGTTGGCCGTACTGTTGTCTGCACCGATGCTGGCTGATCTGCTATGGCCGGTGTTCCTGCTGCTGGGATGGGAGCGGGTTCGAATTGATCCCGGCAACACCCGTTTTACGCCGCTTGATCTGGAATACTATCCTTGGTCACACAGTCTTTTGCTGCTGGTAGCATGGGCCACGGCGTTCGCCATCGTCTATTACTCACTTACACGCTACCGCACCGGGGCGATAGCGGTTTGGATCGGTGTCCTTAGCCACTGGGTGCTGGACTGGGTCAGCCACCGTCCTGATATGCCGCTCTATCCGGGCGGACCTCGCTTTGGGTTGGGGCTGTGGAACTCGATTGCCGGAACGCTGGTGGTGGAGACGATTATGTTCGCGACTGGAGTTTGGCTCTACGCCAGCACCACCCGCGCACGGGATCGCATTGGTCGTTATGGATTCTGGGCTTATGTTGGTCTTCTGGTGGTGCTGTACTTTGGTGACCGCTTCAGCGGCCCGCCCCCCAGTGTGGCTGACATTGCCTGGAGTGGCATTCTTGCTGGAATTATCCTGGTTCCCTGGGCATGGTGGTTCGATCATCATCGTGACCTTCAGACCTATCCCCGATCCTAGGCCGTGCTATAATTTGGCGTTCGCCTGCAATGGTTTCGAGGCAATCCCGAGGGTAAATCAGTGATCTCCTCTACGGGCGAGTCCTTCATACTTAAGAAATCAGTGGAATCAGAATCAAGGCAATTGAGCTATTAGACGGGAGGTAGAGCTATGTCCGGCCATTCAAAGTGGGCAACCATTAAGCATAAGAAGGGTGCGCTTGACGCCAAGCGCGGTAAAATTTTCACCCGGCTGATCAAGGAAATTTCGATTGCCGCGAAAAACGGCGGTGGCGATCCCGATGCTAATCCTCGTCTGCGCGGCGCCATCCTAGCAGCCAAGGCTGAGAACATGCCTCAGGACAACATCAAGCGGGCCATTCAGCGCGGCACTGGGGAATTGCCCGGTGCAGTTTATGAGGAGTTTTCGCTCGAGGGCTATGGGCCGGGCGGCGTGGCCATCCTGCTCGACATCAACACCGACAATCGCAATCGAACCGTGAGTGAGATCCGCCACATGTTTGGAAAGAACGGCGGCAATATGGCGGATGCCGGAGCGGTTTCGTATATGTTCCACAAGAAAGGCGATATCGTGGTTCCGAAGTCCGCTGCCAAGGAAGATGACTTGATGGCGATTGTGCTGGACGCTGGCGCTGAGGACTTGCGCGATGATGGCGATAACTGGGAAGTATTGTGCGAGACGTCGGTTTATGAAGCGGTCCTGGAAGCGGTGAAGAAAGCCGGTATTGAGCCTGCCTCTGCAAGCGTCACCATGATTCCGCAAAACTACATCAAACTGGAGGGAGCGGCTGCGAGCAGCATGATTCGTTTGATGGAAGCGTTCGAGGAACACGATGACGTGCAGAACGTTCACTCCAATTTCGATATTGATCAGAAGCTGCTGGAGGAAGTGGCAGGATAGTTTGAAATCCGAGAATGTGATGTGAGCCGCCTCATTGAGGCGGCTTTTTATTGGTCAATGAGTTGACGCACCAGGAAGGCGAAGTGCGAAAGATGTTGTATGTGAATTGCGCATCTGGACTTTTCAACACTTTGGTGGAAAACGCTGTGGAAAAGCCGGGATGAATCTTCGTAAGTAATTCATCGGGCGATGCTTCTACACCTTGCACTGACTTAGTTGCTGGCACTTTGGTGGTAAGTTGGAGGCCCGAAAGTTGCAGAATTCGTGGAGAGTCCAGTGAAGATGAGGTTGGACAAGTTGATCGTGGAACGCGGATTGGCGACTACGCGCACGCGGGCGCAGGCATTGATATTGGCCGGGAAAGTTTTGGTGGGCGAACAGAAAATAGAAAAAGCGGGCACTGAAATAGATACGGAAGCAACTGTACGCGTGCTAGGCGGAGATTTGAAATATGTCAGCCGCGGCGGACTTAAGCTCGAAAAAGCGCTTGCACACTGGCGCATTGATGTTACTGGGAAAGTCTGTCTCGACGTGGGTACTTCCACCGGCGGATTCACCGATTGCCTGCTGCAGAACGGTGCCGCGCGAGTGATTGCGGTGGACACCGGCCAGGGGCAGATTGATTTTCGTTTGCGTCAAGACACGCGCGTACATCTCTTGGAGAATACCAATGCACGCTATCTGACCGGGGAACAGGTGGGCGAGGCCGTGGACCTGGTCGCCATGGATGTTTCTTTTATCTCTGCCACGCTGGTGCTCTCTGCCGTCATTGGAGCGGTATTTCCGGTCGGAGACGAGCGCCAGGGCCGACAGGTTATCGTCTTGGTGAAGCCGCAGTTCGAGGCGGGCCGCGACCAGGTAGGTAAGGGGGGAATTGTGCGCGACCCTGAGGTGCAGGCGGCAGCCGTCGAGAAGGTGCGGCAATCGCTAATTGCTTTGGGCTGCACTCAGACGGATGTGATCGAATCTCCGATTCTGGGCGGAGAAGGGAACCGGGAGTTTTTGCTGCGCGGAGTATTCTAGCTCGGGTAAAGCCGTTCACTATAGAGTCACAGAGACACAGAAAGCCACTGGTGTATTTCTCTGTGTCTCCGTGACTCTGTGGTGAGAATTCCTGTCTTTTCTGTCCGCGAAATATTTCCCTACGATTTCTGTACAATTCAAGATTCGCCATGGACAAGGGAAAGACTGCATCGGGTAAGAGCAAGGCGGTAGGAATCATCTCGAAGCCGGGCAAGCCGGAATTGGGCAGCATTGTGGCCGGGCTTTTGGATTGGTTCCGCCAGCGCAATTGGCACGTAGTAGTAGACCGCGAGACTGCGCCGCACGCACCAGGCATGGACTCCGTGGCCCGTGAAGAAATTTCGTCCCGCCCGCTCGACTTCGTGGTCGTGTTAGGCGGGGACGGAACGTTACTGGCGGCAGCGCGCGCCGTGGCCAAAGCAGGAGTCCCCGTGCTGGGCGTGAATCTTGGCTCACTTGGCTTTCTGACCGAAGTACCGCTGGAGGAGCTTTATCCTACGCTGCAGGGGATTGAGGAAGGGCGTTGCAATGTCGAGGTGCGCTCGATGGTGCACTGCGATGTGACCCGCAAGGGATCGCTGGTGGCCAGTTATGACGCGCTCAACGACATTGTGGTGGGCAAGGGCACGATTTCCCGGTTGAATCATTGCGATGTTTACGTCGATGGAATCTTCGTATCGGCGTATCTGGCGGACAGTTTGATTGTCTCTACCCCCACTGGTTCGACGGCCTATTCACTGTCAGCAGGCGGGCCCATTCTTATGCCGTCGGTGAATGCCCTGGTGGTAACCCCGGTTTCTGCTCACTCTTTGACTCATCGCCCGTTGGTAGTGCCGGACACGTCGAAAATTGAGCTGGTGGTGAATACTGGAGAGGATGAAGCCTACCTTAGCGTGGACGGGCAGGTGGGTACGCCGATGTGCGATGGCGATCGAGTGACGTGCAAAAAGTCAGAGCATCAGGTCAAATTGCTTCGCATCCATGGAACATTTTTTGATGTGCTGCGGACAAAACTGAAGTGGGGGCAGCGGTAAGAATTTAGGAAACTAGGCATCAACAATTGCGCAGCAATTGAGGTGAGGGTATTGGATATCCTGCAATCGCTTGCGATTCTCGTACTGGCTGTGGCGCCTGGACTGGCCTGGGCCCAAGCTTCGGAAAAACCTACCACAGTTGCGTCCACCATCAAATCGACATGGGGGATGATCGAGACCGACTTTGTCACTGCGGCCGGTGCCATGCCGGAAGATAAATATTCATTTGTTCCGGCATCGGGAGAATTCAAAGGGGCGCGAAGTTTTGCCCAACAGGTTCTTCACGTGGCAAGTGCCAATTTTGCGTTCTTCAAGGAGTTTGAGGGAAAGCATCCGGAAGAAGATTGCGCCTACAGCGGTACGGCCCCGAAAAAGACGAAGGCCGAGATCATGGACTACCTGAGGGAGTCATTTAGATACGCCGATCAGGTGATGGCGACGATTAGCGCCCAAAATATACTCGACAAGGTAGAAGGTCCCTACGGGGGGCCGAGTACAAAACTGGGCATAACCGTGCTAGCGGTCTGGCACGCTTCCGATCACTACGGGCAAGTGGTGGAGTATCTGCGCATGAACGGGATCGTTCCTCCCGCAAGCCGTTAGTCGAACGCCAATTAAGAGGATGAAAATGAAGTTTGCAATTGTATTTCTGAATTGTGTTCTTGGGGCCAGTTTGCTGGCCCAGTCCAAACCCGCTGCGGATCTAATCATCACTAATGCCAAGGTGTGGACCGTGGATAAGGCCCACCCAACGGCGCAAGCAGTAGCTGTTTTGGGCGAACGAATCGTGGCTGTGGGATCGGATGCGGACGTCACAACCTTGCGAGGCCCGGCGACAAAAGTGATTGATGCGGGCGGCAAACTACTGCTGCCAGGCTTTAACGACTCCCACGTACACTTTGTCCCCGGAGGATATCAGCTTGACGCCGTGCAACTCAACGATGCCACCAGCACGGATGAAGTTGTGCGCCGTATAGCGGAGCGCGTGAAACGAACTCCTAAAGGGGAATGGATTCAGGGCGGTGATTGGGACGAGACCAAGTGGACCCCAGTTCAGCTGCCAACCGCCAAGTTGATTGATGCTGTCACGCCGGACAATCCAGTGTTGCTCGGTCGCTACGATGGTCACTCTGCGCTGGCGAATTCCATCGCGCTGCGATTGGCGGGAATCACGGCCCAGACGCCTGATCCTCCGGGTGGAACCATCGTGCGTGACGCTCAGGGCAATCCTACCGGGGATTTAAAAGACGCGGCCATGAATCTGGTCAATAAGGTCATTCCACCCCTCTCCCATGACCAGCGTTTGCGGGCGGTGCATCGCGCATTGGAATATGCGGCTTCGGTGGGAATTACAAGTGTGCAGCACATGGATCCGGATTACCCCGATATTGCGGTGTACGCTGAGTTGCTGCAAAGCGGGGAACTCACGACGCGCATTTATGCTGCGCCACTAATTGATCAAGTGGACGACCAGGTGAAGATCGGAATCCGGCACGCGTTCGGCGGGCCGTATCTGCGCATTGGTGCGTTGAAGGCGTTTGCCGATGGATCGTTGGGATCAGGAACGGCGTATCTGTTCGATCCCTACAGTGACGAACTGGGTAATCATGGGTTGCTCTCGGATGAAATGCAGCCGCTATCCTTGATGCGCGAGCGCATGATGAAGGCTGATGCCGCAGGTTTGCAACTCTGCACGCATGCCATTGGCGACCGAGCGATTTCGACTGTGCTGGATTTGTACACGGATGTCGCGAAAGCCCACCCTGGGGTTGAGAGACGCTTCCGTATTGAACACGCGCAGCACATGGCGGAAAAAGATTTCGCGAGATTCGCTCAGTTGGACGTGATCGCGTCCGTGCAGCCGTATCAGGCAATTGACGACGGGCGCTGGGCTGAAAAACGCATCGGCCATGACCGCGCCAGCCGGACTTACGCCTTCCGGACGTTCTTGAATCATGGAGTACATCTGGCTTTCGGGACCGACTGGGACGTTGCGCCGCTTGATCCAATATTGACGGTTTATGCTGCGGTGACGCGTGCGACCTTGGATGGGAAAATGCCGGGCGGTTGGTTCCCAGAACAGAAGTTGACCGTCGCAGAGGCCGTGGAAGCCTACACCATGGGCTCGGCATATGCTGAATTTCAGGAAAAGGAAAAAGGTTCCATCACCCCGGGTAAATTGGCGGACATGGTTCTGCTGAGCGACGACATTTTTACCATCGATGCTCCGAAGATTCGAGATGTGAAAGTCTTGAAGACGATCGTGGGCGGGAAGGTCGTCTGGGACGTGAGCCGGAAGAAGCAGTATTCGGCGGGTGACTAGAACCGTTTTTCCTGCGAAAAGAATTTGGATTTACATCAAAATACATAGGTCCTTCGTTGGGAGTCCTGCGCGTTGCGCTGGACTCCTCTTCCTCAGGATGACAATTCTACTTTAGCGCTCGCATCGGACCAGGTCGGCGATGGTTTCGCGGCGCCGAATTACTTTTGCTGACTTGCCATTTACCAGCACTTCTGCGGGGCGCGGACGGGTGTTGTAGTTAGAAGCCAGTGCCATGCCATAGGCGCCCGTATCCAGCAGTGCCATCAGGTCCCCTTCCTGCATGATGGGCAGTTCTCGGTCGCGGGCGAAGAAATCTCCCGTCTCGCAGATCGGTCCCACTACATCCACGGTCTCTTGAACACTTTGCTTGGCAGATCGCACCGGAACGATCTCGTGATATGCCTGATAGAGAGACGGGCGCAGCAAGTCGTTCATCGCTGCATCCACCACCAGGAATTTTTTCTTTCCGTTGGTTTTCTTGTAGAGCAGGCGTGTTAGCAGCACGCCTGCTGCGGCGATAATGGATCGGCCTGGTTCCAGCAGAAGATGCACGTTCAACCCACGTAGTGGCTTCACGAGAGCATTCGCGTAGGCTGAGGCGTACTCCTCGAACTTCGAAATGTCCTGCCCGTGATACGAAATGCCGAGTCCTCCACCGGCATCGATGTATTCGATGGTATGACCATCGGCACGCAGAGTGCGGGTCAATTCTGCAACTTTTTCCATGGTTGCAGCGAAAGGCTTAACGTCTGTGATCTGAGACCCAATATGCACGCTGATGCCGCCGATTCGTAGAAAGTCGGATTTGGCGGCTTGGGCATAAAGATCGCGGGCTTCTTCAATCGGTATTCCAAACTTGTGCTGATGCAGCCCGGTGGAAATGTACGGGTGAGTTTTCGCGGGCACATCAGGATTCACGCGCAGAGCGATCCGTGCTTTTTTTCGGAGGAGCGATGCGCAGGCCGCGAGCGTGGACAATTCGGATTCGCTCTCGACGTTGAACATGAGAACGCCGGCTTTTAGAGCGGCTTGCATTTCTTCAGGAGTTTTGCCCACGCCGGAGAATGCGGTTCTTTTTGCGGCTTTCCGGCTTACAAGCAACACTCGCTCCAGTTCTCCACCGGAGACGACGTCAAAGCCGCAGCCCAATCCTGCGAGTAGGCGAAGAATACCGAGAGTAGAGTTCGCCTTCACTGAATAGCACAAGGTGTGCGGGATGCCGCGGAATGCACGGTCAAATGCGCCTACGCGGGAGCGAATCGCAGATGCAGAGTACACGTAGAGAGGTGTGCCAAAACGCTGAGCCAAGTTATCGAGCGGAATTCCGTCGCAGTACAGGGTAGAAGCATCGCTACCGCCTCTGATTTTGCGGAAGGAAAAGGCAGGAGGGCGCCCCTGGCTGCGGTGTTCCTGAGTCTTCACTTACGTTTTCCGGCGCCAGCCTTGACGCGAATTGCTACTACGGTCTGGTCATCGAACGCTTCACCGCCAGCGGCGTGTTCATTGACGGCTTCGAAAATCAATTTCACTACGTCATCGACTGAGGCGCTAGGATGAGCGGCCACGATTTCTCCCACCCGTTCCCGTCCAAACAGATCACCCGCTTGATTGCTGGCATCGAGAATGCCATCGCTGAAGAACAGGAAGAGGTCGCCGGGCTTGGCCTTAAAACTGAACTCGTCGTACTCCGCTTCATCGAAGAGTCCCAGCGGCAACCCGGTGGCTTCGATAATTTCGAGCTTACCGTCGTGAAAATAAATGGGACGGGGCAGACCAGAATTCGACACTTGTAAAGTACGGCTGCGATCGTCCCAGACGGCATAAATGAGCGATACGAACTGGCCTTCAATACGGCGTTCGCCCAGGGAGAAATTAACGGCGGAAAGCATTTCTGCGGGGCCCGGCTCGATGGGAGCATGCGAGCGGAGAATCCCGCTGACCAGCGCAGCGTAGATCGCAGCTGGTGCACCTTTGCCGCTGACGTCACCGATGACAATGGCAGTGCGCGAAAGGGAATAGCCGACAAAATCGTAAAGGTCTCCACCGATGGCGCGAGCGGGTACGAACTTGGCCGCGATGTCGAGGTGCGCGAGTTTCGGTACGGCTGGAGGAAGCAACCGTACTTGCAACGTCCGCGCCATCGCCAAGTCGCGTTCCAAGCGTTTTTCCTGGCGAGCAATCTCTTCGTATAGCCGGGCGTTTTCGATGGCAATCGCAACCTGCGCGGCCAGCGTCGTCACAGTCCGTCGATGGTCCTCGGTGAAAAAACCGCGACGAGTGTGCTCGAGATCGAGCACGCCGATGACTTTGTCTTTGTAGATGAGCGGAACCGCCAGCTCGGAGCGCGTTTCCGGGTTCAGCTTGATATAGCGCGGGTCTTTGGTGACATCAGGCACCAGAACGGCTTGCTTTAACTCGGCGGCAGCGCCTACGACGCCCCGTCCCATGGGAATGTCATGTTTGAGCTGGATGTTTTCCAGGAATCGCTGCGAGAAACGATGCTGCAATTTATCTCCGGCAGGGTCAACCAGCAGGATGCTAAACATCTGGTAGTCAATCAACCGGCTCAGCAATTCCGCGATCCGCTTCAGCAACTCGTCCACATTCAAGATGGAAGTAAGTTCGCGCGCAATCTCATTCAGCAGGACCAGGGTCCGCGCCTGGCGGGTGGTGCGCGTGTACAGGCGAGCGTTCTCGATTCCGACAGCCATACGCGAGGCGATGAGGGTCAACAGCCGCTTGTGTTCTTCCGTGAAGTGGTTCAGTTGCGGCGATTCGATATCAATCACACCAATCAGTCGGTTCTTGACGATCAGCGGCACCGCCAACTCGGAATGAACGTTGGGAACGGCGGAAATGTAACGTGGGTCGGTCGAGACATCGGCAACCAAGATTGCTTCGCGGCGTTGGGCCGCGATACCCGTCACTCCTTCGCCCACCCTTATCCGCAGGCGTTCCGCGACCTCTTTTGTATATCCGACCTGAAAACGGAAGCGCAGTTCCTGGGTCTTTTCGTTCAGCAAAAGGATGGCGAAAATCTCGTAGTCAATGACTTTGCGCACGAGTTCGGCCACCCGGCGCAGGGTGGTATCCAAGTCGAGCGTAGTGTTGACCACGTCCGCCACTTCGAGCAGGAGGGGGTCGATCTTGGACGCAAAATCAGTTTGGGTCGCCGTCATTTCCACGTATTTCCATCATACCAGTCGAGTGCGGCGACATCGGAACGTGACGTCAGCCTTGTTTGGGAACAATACAGATATCCGGCAGATTGCGGTATTTTTCCGCGTAATCGAGACCGTAGCCCACCACGAATTCATCTGGGATCGTGAATCCGACATAGTCGGCCTCGATCGGCTGTTTGCGGCGCGAGGGTTTGTCCAGCAGGGCGGCAATGCGGAGAGCCTTGGGCTTGTGCTCCAGCATCGTGCGTTTTAGATAGTTGAGAGTCAGGCCTGTGTCCAGGATGTCTTCGACAAGCACTACATTACGGTCCTTCATGGACTGATCCACATTTTTGGTCAACCGGATTTCTCCGGTGGAATCCCATCCTTGACGCAACTCTTGCGCAGGTGTGGGGCGATTACCGTAGCTGGAGACACCAATAAAGTCGAAGCTGGCGTCGAGTTGTACCTGCCGTGCCAGATCGCTCAAGAAAATGACCGCGCCTTTGAGTACGCCAATAAACACCACGGATTGTCCGTCGAAATCTTGGCTGATTTGCGCGGCAATTGCGCTGATGCGATCCGCAATCTGCTGTCGGGAAATCAAGACCTGGAGTTGGGCCATGCCGATTCATATTAAACTAGGCGCTCAGCTTTTGGATCGTAGCGTAAGCGTTTCTATGGGCCCTAATAGATTCGCAAAAGGGGCATCGCAATGCGTCGTCTCTGCTCGTGTCTTATTCTCATTTTGCTGCCGTGCTTGGCTGCGCCACAAAACCTCCAACCCATGCAGCCGCTGTCTCAATCGAACCTGCCACAAGCACAAACTGGATCGTCACAACCAGCGCAACGCCTCAGGATCGGTGTAGCCCTTGAGGGTGGTGGCGCACTGGGCCTGGCGCACATCGGCGTGCTGCAATGGTTTGAAGATCATCACATCCCCATCGACTACATCGCTGGGACGAGTATGGGCGGACTGGTGGGAGGCTTGTACGCGACAGGAAAGAGTCCTGCGGAACTGAAAGCTTTGGTCGCAACCCAGGACTGGGACACGATCATCGGCGGTGAGGTCCCTTATGAAGATTTGTCTTTCCGCAGAAAAGAAGATCGGACTGCCTACCAGAATTCGCTGAATCTGGGTCTGAAGCACGGGTTGGCTCCTCCGGAAGGTTTGAGCACGGGTCATAAAATCGGCCTGCTCATTGACCGGGAGACACTCCCCTACTCCGACGTGGAGTCCTTCGATGATCTTCCCATTCCATTCCGCTGCGTTGCCACCGATCTCGTGAGTGGTGAGAAGGTCGTCTTCAAGCAAGGAGAACTATCACAAGCCATGCGCGCGACTATGTCCCTTCCCGGAATTTTTGCTCCGGTCCACGATGGGGAAAAGGTTTACGTAGATGGCGGCTTGGTGGGGAATCTACCCACGGATGTAGTACGCGAGATGGGCGCGGACATCGTCATCGGCGTGCATCTGGAATCCGCCCCAGCAAATGCAGACAGCATCCGCTCTGTGTTTCAGGTCTTGGGGCGGTCGATTGATGTTGTGGTTCGAGATAACGAGATCCGCGGACTGGCGGACGCAGACCTGATTGTTAAGGTTGAGTTGCAGGATTTCGACTCGATGCAATATGAAAGGTCCGCGGCCATCATGGACAGGGGCATGCAGGCAGCGCAACAGAAAGCCCAGGTACTGGAGCCATATTCGCTGGATGATTTGGCTTGGCAGGATTACCTCCGCCGACGTGATGCACGGAAGATGTCTGCAGTGGCTGTTCCGGCGTTCGTCAAGGTTGAAGGGGCAAGTCGGGGATCTGAAAAAAGTGTCGAGCGGCAGTTGCAACCGCTAGTAGGGCGACCAATCGATCCGGAGATGATGGACAGACTGCTCACGCGCTTGACAGGAAACGACAGGTTCAGCAGCGCAAGCTACCGGATGGGTCGAGACCATGGACAAAGCGGTCTGTTCATCACCGTCGAGGAGCACTCCTACGCACCACCGACCTTAAAGCTCGGGTTCGAGATTGACGGATCGGAACCCGGTGACGTGACGTTTACTCAAGCAGCACGAATTAATTTCATGGACCTTGCGGGCTACCGGTCGGAGTGGCGGACCGACGTCTTCTTTGGGAACATCTACGGCGTCGCAAGCGATTTCTACAAACCGTTCAGCGTAATGAGCCGCTGGTTTGTCGGTCCCCATGCGTCGGCAAGCGATGCGTCATTCAGAATTTATAACAAGAGTAATCCGGCCGCTGAGTACTGGCTGGGACGCGCCGAGATTGGCGCGGATATTGGTTATGGCTTCAATCGCTTCGCTGAACTCCGATTCGGGTACGAGGTCGGATACTTCAATGCCCGGCTCCGCCTGGGAACCCCTGAGTTCAGCTCCGTGGGTGGAAGAACAGGCAACGCACGCCTGCGATTCCTCGTGGACCACACCGACGATGCAGTGGTTCCAAGGCAAGGCTACCGCGTCGAAACCAACTTTCGGATGTTCGACACCTACCCCTCGGCGACCCAGGCGTTTCCCGCGTGGGAAACTCAAATGGGATATTTCCAGCCCATTACTAAGCTGGCATCGGTGTTTGTGACCGGAGATGGGGGTTCCACCTTTGGCAGAAATCAAAGTGGCGTCCCTTTATACTTTCTAGGTGGACCTTCGCGGATGGCCGCCTACGGAACCAACGAGCTGTTTGGAAACCAGTATTACTTATTCCGGATGGGCTATTTGCATGATCTGCTGACGCTGCCTCCATTCGTGGGCAAGAAGACTTATGTGATCGGAACCTACGAGTTCGCCAAGATGTACGGTTTCCACAATGAAAGCGGGTTTCCTAACGATGTCTCAGTAGGAGTTCTCGCGGAAACTGCCGTTGGGCCATTCTTCATGGGTGCCAGCGTTGGAGATAGTGGTCACTACAAATGGTTTTTCCAGTTGGGTAAAGTGTTTTAGGAACTGAGGAGTGGTTGCACTTATGGAGCTTAAGGGAATCAAGCTGACGTGGCTGGGACATTCAACTTTTCGGGTGGAAACGCCGGGTGGGAAAACTGTGTTCATCGATCCTTGGGTCATGGGCAACCCCATGTGTCCTGAGAAAGAAAAAAACGTCAAGAAAGCGGATGTCTTGCTTTGCACTCATGGTCACGGCGACCACATTGGCGATGCGGTGGAGATTGCACGAAAGCATGATCCAGTGGTTGTGGGGATCTACGAATTGGCATTGTGGATGGAGAAAAAAGGCGCGAAGAACATTGCTCCCATGGGCAAAGGGGGTACGCAGACAGTTGGAGACATCAAGGTCACAGCTGTCCACGCCGAGCACTCCGACGGTCTTGAGGACGGTGATCAGATCACTTACGGCGGGGGAGCGTGCGGATATGTTGTGGAGTTTTCCTACGGAATAAAGATTTACCACGCTGGGGACACCAACGTCTTCGGCGACATGCAGATCATCCGCGAACTTTATGCGCCGGACATCGCTATGCTGCCTATCGGTGGTCACTTCACCATGGGGCCGCGCGAAGCGGCCTATGCCTGTAAACTGCTTCAGCCGAAGATGGTCATTCCCATGCACTTTGGAACGTTCCCGGTCTTGACCGGCAAGCCTAGCGACCTGCAGAAGTTGGTGCCGAACATCCAGGTGCGGGAAATGAAGCCCGGCGAAACCCTTCAATAGAAAATGCTGCGCCTTAGGGCGCGTAAGGAGAACGATTTGGTGCAAAAGAAAAATGCGAAACCGTATTGGCTAATGCCTGGCATCACAACAGGTCTGGTCGAAGAGTATCTCTACTCAATGTTGCCGCCCCGGGATGAGGTGTTGGAGGAGATCGAGGCGGAAGCAACCAAGCGCAAAATTCCGATCGTCGGCCCGGCGGTGGGACGAATTCTGCATCAACTGGCGCTCATGATTGGCGCCAAGACGGTTTTCGAAATGGGATCGGCGGTCGGCTATTCGACCATCTGGTGGGCACGGGCTGTGGGCGACGGTGGCCGCGTATTCTACACCGACGGCGACCGCAAGAATGCCGAGGAAGCACGCCGCTACTTTGACCGGGCGGGCGTTTCTTCGCGCATCACGATCAAGACCGGGGACGCGCTGGAGTTGCTGTCGGAGCAAAGGCAGGAGTTCGACATCATCTTCAACGATGTGGACAAAGATGATTATCCCCGCGTATTTCGGCTTGCGGTTCCACGCCTGCGCAAGGGTGGGTTGTTCATTACGGACAATGTTTTGTGGAGCGGGAGAGTCGCACAGAAGAAACCTGACCAGACCACTAAGGCGATTTTGGAATTCAATCGGCTGCTCTACAGTTCTCCGGATTTGTTTACGACCATTCTTCCCATTCGCGATGGGGTGGCGGTAGCGATCAAGAAGTAGTCCTGCGATCTTTGCGCTCAAGTTGCCGCAGAAGCTTGCGGCCACGTGCTCTCATGGCAGCAGTTCCTTGCTTTGTGAGGGAGGTCAGTAGCTCTCTTATCTCCGGCACGAGTTTCTCGTCAGTATTTGCGAGGTCGGCCATGGCCTGCATGGCAAAGGTCTTCACAATGGAGCTTTGGTCATCCAGGTAGTGTCGTAACGCGGAGATTGCGCGTGTGCGGTCTTTCTTAGACAGATGCAGCCTCGGTATCATCTGGGCCAAATGCCATCGCAACTCCTGCTGGGTGGATTTGTCCAACATTTGTAATATTTTTGCTTTGAACGGTTCCAATAGATTCGGTTTGTGCAACGATACTTTTTCTGCAGCGTCCGCTGTGCGCATCCGGATTAAAGGATCTGAGTTCTACAGACCCTGCATTAGTTGGGGAAACAGCGCGGGCCGTTTAAGGACAAGCGTAGCGACCTCGTTGGATTGACCGATGGAACGGCGATCTCCGCCACTCAGCTTGTTCAGAAGCTTGTTTGAGGAGGTCATATCTCAATCGACCAGCAAAGACTCAGATCGACTTGACTGGAATGAGAGTCAGATCTTCCACTAGCCCAACTTCTTTCTGGAGGAAGGGTTCAGCGTAGGTTACGCCTCCCAGCATTCCGTAGAAGCGGGCCATGGATTCGATTCGGGCACGAATCTCGGCTTGAGCAGGAAATAAATCTTTGCCCGCTTCCTGATCGTTGAACTGTGACTTGTAGGCCATCAACGCCTGAAAACGTGCTTCGAACAGTTCAGTGATGTCCACAACGAACGTTGGGCGGATGTCGTAGTAGAGCGTCGCGTAGATAATCTTGAAGGGCCGATGTGGGGGTAATACATCCGCTTTCGCGGGCGAGGGTGTCTGCGCCCGGCTCAGCTCTCGGTCAACTTCCAGCTTTGACAATCCGGACAAGAAGCAGGCTTCATACCCCAACGTGCACGCAGTGTAGTGGTCGGGGTGGCGACCTTTCCAATAGGGAAGAATTACCACGCGTGGCCGCTGTTCGCGAAGAACCTGTGCGACCTTCAGCCGGTTCTCCCAGGTGTTCTCCACCCGGCCATCGGGGATGTCCAGAGCGTGTCGCCAGGAGACACCTAGGATTTTCGCTGCATCCGATGCTTCGCGGGCGCGGTCGTCAGCGGTGCCTCGTGTTCCCATTTCACCCTGGGTCAGGTCAAGGATGCCGGTACGGTGACCGCGTTGCGCCATCTTAAGCAACGTGCCGCCGCAGGTTTGTTCGACGTCGTCGCGATGGGCGGCGATGGCGAGGATGTCGAGTGGGAGAGCGGGCATGGTGATCGAAAAAAGAATACAGACAAGGTGTGAGTCATGGCAACCGAGGTCGTGTGAGTCGGCCAAGAACCACTGATGCATCCGCAGATTCATATCTCTCGAAGTCGTTGACGAATGCCTGAATATCAGATAGTCTGATAATCAGGCAACGAGAAAATCTTATGGAATCTGCCAGAGTGGGTAAGCGGGGTGCAATCGTCGTGCCCGCGAAACTACGCAAACGCTTTGGAATCGAGGAGGGAACCATCGTCACCGCCGAGGAACTCGATGACGGTATCCTGATCCGGCCAGCGGTAGTCGTGCCGGTGGAACGATACACTCCTGAGCGCAAGGCTGAGTTTCTTCTTTCTACTGCGACTACAGACGCTGACTACCAAAAGGCGCGGAGAGAAGTCAGGAAACTGGGCCTGGATCCGGACTCAGTTACCCATCGGCGGTGAATCCACGTGGATCGTCTATTCCTCGACGCCAATATCCTATTCTCGGCTGCCTACCGCGCCGGAGCAGGGCTGCTGGAACTATGGAAGCTAAAGAATGTGAAATTGTGTACGTCGCGCTATGCCCTGGAAGAGGCGAGATTCAATCTTCTTGAAGAGGAACAGCGATTGCGCCTTCAGCAATTGGTTGATTCACTAGAGCCGTCGGAAGCTTCTCGCGAACCGCTACCAGCCAGAATTTCGTTGCCGGAAAAAGATGTGCCCATCCTGCTAGGCGCGATTCATGCCCGCGCAACCCATCTCTTGACAGGGGATGTGCGGCATTTCGGGCCATATTTCGGTAAGACCGTAGCGGGGATTCGAATCATGCTTCCGGCCGCCTATCTCAAGAGCAGACGCGAGCGCTTGTAGGCATTTCTTTGCTCAGTCGAGATTTCCTTGTTCCAGAACTACATTCTCGCGCACGATCAACCTGTGCGCGGCCATTTCTTTCAGCGTGGGCAGGACGCGGTTCACGTGCTCATCGGTGTCCACAAAAATGATGATCACCGGCAAATGTCCGCCCGCATCTACGAGATGACTGGTTTCGACGCGGTGCCGACCGAGGAAGCCAGCTACGGCATGGATTGCGGTAGCGGCATAGACGTTTTCTCGTCGCAAATAGTTAAGAATCTCCAAGTGTAGCGGCTTGTGATGCCACTGGTCTGCCTGGTTGAGATACAGAGTGACTTGAACTGCCATCGCGTCTGGCATTTTACAGCACCCGCGCCAGTGCCATCCCGCTCAATGCAGCACCGAGGCATAACAGATTGTTGCTGAGCACGTTGCCGAGCATGAGCATCCACTGCCCTTGCTCGAAATAAGACATGGTTTCAAAAGCGTAACTGGAAAACGTTGTAAACGACCCGCAGAATCCTACGACCACCAGCAGCCGCCAGCGCGGGTCAACCAGCACCCGCTCGGCGGTCCAGATGACAAAAAAGCCGACAATAAAACTGCCTACGATATTGATGAACAGCGTGCCATACGGGAATACAGGCCCCAACTCCTTGGCGGCGAAACGGCTTAAAAGATAGCGGGCATTGGCGCCGACGATTGCGCCCAGGGAAATGATGAGAAGGTCAATCACGATGGAGGCTCTCCCTACAGAGTTTTGTAGGAGTTATCAGCCAGACGCGCACGTTGAGCGAGTCTGGCGGTTATGGCGAACTCCATCGCCGCGTTTGTTGCTTCACCCTCGTCCTCTTTTTACCACAGGGGGCACAGAGAACACGGAGGAAATCCTTACTTTTTCCTTTCTACCAGAAACCGTGCCAAAGCTTGCAGGGTTGTGGCGCGCGAATTGAAACTGCTCAGCGCCGCGTCGGCAACCTCGACCAGTGCGTCCGCTTTCTTTAAGGACTCCTCGATGCCAAATAGCGCGGGATAAGTAGCTTTTTCCGCAGCAGTGTCTTTGCCTGCGGTTTTACCCAGTTGCTCAGAGGTTTGAGTAATGTCGAGAACGTCATCCACAATTTGAAAAGCCAGTCCGATGGATTCGCCAAACGATCGCAGTTTCTCGACGGCACTCTGATCGGCGCCAGCATAAATTCCGCCGCTCACAACGCTGGCGGTGATCAATGCCGCGGTCTTGGCGCGGTGGATGTACTCCAGAGTTTTCAAGTCCGGCTTGGTGCGTTCAGCCTCGAGGTCCACAACCTGCCCGCCAATCATGCCGTCCACGGTGCCGGTACGATGGGCAATTTCTTCGATGATTCGAACGCGCGAGTCAGCAGGGCAGCTTAACCGGGACAGTGTTTCGTAAGCCTGAGTTTGCAGAGCATCACCAGCGAGAATGGCAACCGCCTCCCCAAAAGCTTTGTGGCAAGTCGGGCGTCCGCGGCGCAGGTCGTCGTTATCCAGGGCAGGGAGGTCGTCGTGTACCAGCGAATACGTGTGCAACATTTCGAGTGCCGCACCCAGGTCTTCGATTCCTGAAGGGAGGGAACCAGCGATCATCCGTCCGGCCTCCATGCAGAGAATTGGCCGCAGACGCTTACCACCGGCGAATACGCTATGTCGCATGGCGCGATGAATGGAAGTAGGGGCCTGCGTCGCTTTCGGGAGCAAGCGCTCCAAAGCCGCATCGGTCAGTTCGCGGCCAGCCTCCAGAGTTTCTTTGAGCATGACGGTGAGTATAACAAGGCGAGCGTAGGGGTTTTGTGTGAAGAGTTCCACACTTCTGCACGAGATTCTGCAGCTTCAGGATGAAAGCCGAATCACGGATTCACTTAAGCAGCAGCTGAATTTGACACAGGATTCTTGAGCGCGGCACGCACAATTCCTTGCGTATCCGTAGGAGGGCAGACATCGGCGGCGCCCGCATTCAGCGCTGCCGCCCACATTTCGTCGTCGGCGAGACGATGAGTGCAGACGATACAGACCGTAGGGAACTCGTGAGACAGCCGTTCGACTTCAGAGATCGATGTGGCTTCCAAGTCAACAACAGCGACACGAATGCGATTCTTGGCAATGCTGGCGCGAAGCTCATGGAAACCCTGCACTTCACGAACCGAAGTGAAGGCTTGAGACAGAGCAAACATCAACGACTGCGCTACCTGGGAGTCACGTTCGAGAAGAACTACGTCGAGAGGTTGCATATCTTCTCCCATGTGCTTTCTACTTCCAGCACGGTCAGGCCGTACCAGCTTTCCACGGGCGTGGGCGCTCTCACGGACTTTGATACTGTAAGCGGCTCTATTGGCTGCGAAAGCTATTTTCTGCTTGTCGCACTTTCGGTGAGCGGCTCAAACGATTCGGCCTGGAGCTTTCCGTTCTGCTTCAGCAGGATCTCCACCTTGCCTTCGGCCTGCTCCAATTCCTTACGGCAGGCAGTGGAAAGTTGCATGCCCTCCTCAAAAAGCGTCAGAGATTTTTCCAGGGGTACTTCTCCCTTTTCAAGTTCCTGCACGATCTTCTCCAGACGCTGGAGGCATTCTTCAAATTTTGCCAACGGTGCTCTGCTCCTGAAATGCCATTTTAGTCCACTGCAGGTGGAATGTATCCAGCCAAAAATAAATTTAAAAAAGAATTAATAAAGCTGGATCGAAGTGGTTTGCTACGTTCCCAGAGCTTCCAGAACATCCACCGCGGAAGCATACCGGCCCAGAGGAGCGCTGATCTGTGCCCCTTGCGCCATTTCGCGCACGGCAATCAGCATCTCGCGAGCCACTGCGACGCCTTCTTCACGGGCAGCCTCGGGAGTCTTGGCCGCAGTCATGCGTGTCAGGATGGAGTCAGGAACAGAGACTCGCAGCTCGTTTTTCATAAATTCGGCATTACGTACGCTGACCAGCGGCCAGATACCGGCTACCACGGGAATACGGCAATGCTCGATGCGCTTGAGGAAGTTTTCCAGCAGGGCTAAATCGAAGACTGGCTGCGTGACTACGTACTCGGCCCCCGCCTCAACCTTAAATTCGAAGCGGCGAATTTCTTCGTCCAAGTCGGTCAAGCCTGGGTTGGCGCCCACGCCGATCACGAATGCAGTTCCAGCGCCAATGGGGTTGCCGCCGATATCCTGACCACGATTCAAGTTATGGACCACGTTAACCAGGCCGATCGCGTCCACATCGAAAACAGCGGTGGCGTCGGGATAGTTACCCATCTTCGGCGGGTCGCCGGTAATACAAATCAGGTTATGGATTCCCATGGCCGCCGCTCCCAGCAAGTCAGACTGAATGCCCAGCACGTTGCGGTCACGGCAGGTATAGTGCAGCACGGGTTCGATGCCGACCTGCTGCTGCATCAATAAAGCCAGTGCCTGATTGCTCATGCGCGCCGAAGCCCGCGGGCTGTCAGGGATATTGATTGCGTCCACGCCAACGGATTTGACGAAACGAGCGCCTTCGATTTCCTTGTGGACATCGATGCCCTTGGGGGGAACAATCTCAACCATGGTGACAAATTCACCGGCGGCGAGCTTCGCGCCGAGGCGAGAGCGTTTCTCGATAGGCACAGCGGGGGCCGCCGCAGGCTTGGCCTGCCCTGCCGCTGGGGCGGACGTGACTTTGGCACGCGCTTCCCCGACTCGAAGTGCTGACTTCATCACGCGGATATGTTCGGGTGTGCTCCCGCAACAACCTCCCACCAGACGTACGCCAGCAGCCACAAACTTGCGCGCATAGCTGGCCATGTACTCCGGCGAACAGAGGTAGATGTTTCGGCCTTCGACCGAGCGCGGTATGCCGGCGTTCGGTTGTGCAGCCAGGGGCAGGGAAGTGGCGGCACGAACGCGTTCCATCGCGTCTAGCATGGCGACCGGCCCTACGCTGCAGTTGCAGCCGATTACGTCGGCTCCCCACTCTTCGAGCCGGGGCACAAATGTTTCCGGGGTAGAACCGTCAAGGCAGTTTCCCTCCTCATCAATAGTGACTTGCGCGACTAGCGGAATTTTCGGTGCGACCTCCCGCGCGGCAAGAATTGCCTGGTGAATTTCCCCGAGATAGCCGAACGTCTCCAGCATCAGGATGTCCACGCCTCCCTCTACCAGGGCGCCAATCTGCTCCCGAAATGCAGCACGAGCCTCCTCGAATGAGATCTTGCCCAGCGGCTCAATCTTTACTCCCAGCGGACCAATTGATCCGGCGACCCAGACATCGAAGCTCTTGGCGGCTTCCCGCGCCAGGCGAGCCCCGGCAAAGTTGATTTCGCGCACGCGATTGGCCATGCTGTGCCGCGCCAAGCGGAAAGAGTTTCCGCCGAAGGTGTTGGTTTCGATGATCTCGGCGCCTGCCTGCAGGTAATCATGATGAATGCCGCGGATCAGCTCGGGTTGCGACACGTTCAGTTCGTCATAGCAGCGATTGATGAAGATACCCTTGGCATACAGCAGAGTACCCATCGCACCGTCGCACAGGACTGGAGCCTGTTTCATCCGCGTCAGTAAATCAGTAGCCATTATTTCGAGAATACAAGAGGACTGCCGGTTTTGCATCTGGAGGCTGTTGCAGAGTAGTGTCTCAGTTTACTCTCCGCGTTCTCTGCGGCGGTTCTCAGCGACCTCTGCGATTTAGGACTTTGGCTTTCCCGGTCTCATCAAAACCTTAAAACGCAGAGGTCGCGGAGAACTGCCGTCAAGGGCGCAGAGGTAGCAAATCGCTTCTGAGAAATTGGGCTGGCTGAAACCTGAGACCCTCCCCGTTGCAGAGTGACCGTCCTGTATGCCTTTAACCACAAAGGACAAAGAAGTCCACTCAAGGGTTGTGTTCTGAAGATTTCACTCCAAGCTTTTTACCCCGGTCGTGAAAGAAATGCTAGCGGACTGGCCCGACTTCCGCCAACTCTCCGAAATCGCTCTGCTATAATCCGTTTTCTTGCATCTAAATCTCTATCCTTCATGCTCCTTGGAGTCCCGGTTTTGAAGAGAGTCCTGACTAGTCTGGCGGTACTTGTGACGGCCAGCGTGACCATCGTTGCCTGTAGCGGCTATAAGTCTTCCAGCAACAACAATAATACGCACCGTACCAGCGGGCTCAAATTCCGCGCTTTTGTCTCGAATCCCCTGTTTCCGAGCGGCGGGTTCAACGCGCCGGTGGTCAACATTGTGGATGCTTCGAAGGATGTACTGGCCCCGTCCCTGGTAAGTTTGGTGGCCAATAGCCCACAGCCTGGGCTGATGGCCCTATCGTCAGACCTGAAATTCACGGGAATCTTCAGCCCGGTGGGGAATTCTGTCACTATCATTGACAACAACACCGAGAGTGTTGCGGGAATTGCAGGAACAACGGCAACACTGCCCAGCATCACTTTGCCCGGTCTCACCGAAAGCATGTTTTTCAGCAACGATCACAACACCCTCTATGCGGCCGTACCTAGCGCCCCGACCAATGAATCTTCTCCCGGTGCGGTGGAGGTACTGAACCTGCAAACTGGGGCCATTTCCGCGTCCCTTCCAGTGCCGGGAGCGCATTTTATTGTCCCTAGTCCGGACGGCAACAGTATTCTCGTATTCAGCGACAACTCGGATAATGTTACGGTCATTACCACGGTACTGATTGGCACGCACAGCGATCCGCGCAGTACGGTCACTGGTTTTGACCGCCCGGTCTGGGGTGTTTTCAACGGCAGTGGCTCTGCTTTTGTCTTGAACTGCGGCCCGCAATGTGGAGGCAAGGCTGCGGGAGTCAGCATTTTGGACATTGGTTCTTCCACCAGCATGGGCACGGTGCCGGTAAGTGCTGCAACTTACGGAATGCTCAATGGTGCGACCTTGTATGTTGTGGGGACTCCACCGCCGAATCCGCCGGGAACGAATACCTGTACCGGCACTAAGACCGCAGCAACGACCTGCGGGAGATTGACCATTTTGGATGCGGGCTCCCTGTCCGTTACAGGCTCGGCAATTATTACCGACGGGCGTCACAACCGCATGCAGATCAGCCAGAATGGTCAGCTGTACATCGGGGCACACGGTTGCAAGAGCATCAACATCTCTGGGGGCGAAGTGCGAGGATGTTTGTCCGTGTTTAATACCAGCACTGCTGCCGTTACCATTCCGCCGCAGGTGGGAGATGTAACCGGACTCCAACCCATCGCAGGCCGCAATATTATGTACGTCGTCCAGAACGGTAGCTTGAGTATCTTCGACACTACAACCAACCAGCTTCAGGTGAGCCCCACCAACAGCAAGAACAACAAGGGCCAGGTGGACATTGTTGGTCAGCCGTTTGATGTGAAACTAGTGGATTGAACCTTGCCACGTGAAATCCAAGTGGTTTCCGTTGACAATTCGAATGGTGAACTCGTCTTTCGGGCGTTGCGAGCCATCAACGCGCGTTTCGAAGACAGTCTGGTAAACGCGTTTTTAGGTGATCCGAATTCCATCTGCCTGACTGCCTGGCAGAAAGACGAATTTGCCGGGTGGATTACCGGTTATCGCCTTCAGAGGTTCAGGGAAGTTCAGGTGCTGTTGTACGAGATTGACGTCGTGGACTCCTTCCGGCAGCGAGGCGTTGCGACGAAGCTGATTGAAAAATTAGAAGAATCAGCGCGCCGGTTGGGGGCGTCGGAAATCTGGGTCCTTACCGCAGAGGACAATACACCTGCCATGGGCTTGTACGCAAAAACAGGGTTCCAGCGTGAGCGAATGAATGACGTGTTTTGGCGGTTAGACCTTGCGGGTAAGGTTCAGGGTTCGATAGGAACTTCACTAAAGAAGCGCAAAGCCTGATTACGATTGCGGTTATCTTCCCGGCTCCAGCAACAATTGGTGTGCGCGTTCCTTCTGGACCGCGGTTGGTGAGAATGGCCAGGGAAAAGTGACTCCCATGTACCACGCCTTCCACTGATCCATGAAATAAGGGCTGAACAGGTTCCCTGCCTCTCCTATTACTAAGTTCAGGGTGGACTGGTCGAGATTAGCCAGATCTACCGTTATGCGTTCCGACGGCCCGTGGCTTCGCGACAAAGCGTTTACCGTGAACTCGCTGCCAGATTGCCGCTGCCGTCCCGGCCCTGTCCAGCGCCCCAGTAATGGGATTTTGCCGAAGACGGGATGCTGAATCTCAACCGGGTGGAAGTCCCCCCATTTCCAGGAATTCAGATCCTCCGGCGCACTCTTGCCATGTGCGGGATTGGATTCTACTGCAGCCGTGACTGCGGCGGCGAGCAATTCGTCATAGTTCGCATACGCTTGGGGGAGCCAGCGCTGCGGCTGATGCAGGACTACATTCTCCAACCAGACCGTGCTCATCATCCAGCGATAACTTTTCCAGCTCAAGGTTAGTTCGGCTTCCTTTGGATCTTCCGGTGCTGGGCCGATTTTGGGCTCGAGCAGTAATTGAATGAGTTTTTGCCTCGCCTGAACTGTGATGGTGGGAGCAGCCGAGTTCTCCTCCATCTGCCCATCCCACTGCCGCAGTATTTCTGCTGCCGCCTTGGTGCGTGCAGAAGTGTTTTTAGCATGGTCCACTCCATAGACAAAGCGCTCGGCGAAGAATCGGTCCAGCTCAGAATAAATATCGGTTTGGAGCCCCAGCATGTCGGCTGCGGAAAATTTCTTGCCTGATTCCAGCACGCGATAGATGCGGGCTGCCCTCCAGGGTGCTTCCCATTCGCTGCTAATGGAACCGCTGTATCCGTCTGGGCTGATGCGGCTGTTCGCCGTCGCAATAATTCCTGAAGGTGGATTGAATACGCTGGGCAGCTTTTCAAATGGGATGCAACCCACCCATTCGTGCGCGTCATCGCTGCCATTTTGTGGCAAGCTGCCATCGCCCGCGGCACGGATGGGAACTTTACCTGTGGCTTGGTAGCCAATATTGCCATCCACGTCGGCATAAACAACGTTTTGTCCGGGTGCATCCAGTTCTGAGAATGCGTGCCGGAAGTCCTGCCAGGTCTGCGCCGAGTCCACCGCGAAGAACGGATTGCGAAGCCCGTCATACATGGTCCAGCGCAATGACAATTTACGCGTTTCGCCCGGCACCAGGTCGGTGATGATCGGCCCATGCCGCGTGAGCACAACATCCACCGTTACATCAGGTTTGCCTTTTACCCGAATCACTTCACTTCGGTGTTCAGGCTGTTTCCATCCTTGCGGAGTCTGATAAGCGCCGTCCGCATTGAAGGTTTCGATATAGACGTCTTCGACGGTTGGGCCGATGTTGGTAAATCCCCAGGCGACGCGCTGGTTGTGGCCAACGATTACATAGGGATATCCGGGCAGGGTGACGCCAGCGACGTCGAACACAAGACCGTTCGAACCCGCGCAGGCAGGCGTTTCGCATCGAAGATGGGCTTCGTACCATAAGTTCGGCATCTGATGGGCCAGATGCATATCATTCGAGAGCAAAGGCTTGCCTGAGACTGTGTGTGCTCCCGAAACGACCCAGTTGTTGGATCCCAGGACTAGGGGCGTTTCGTCGAACCACGAGCGGAGCGCTGGTGGTGATGCGGTCGTGTCGTTACGATGCCATAGACGAGTGACAGAGCTGTCAGAGTCCGAGTCATCGTCCTCTTCATCATCATTGTTGTTCTTGTCACTGCCTTTGATTTCCTCGTCGAGGTGTGGCCGCTCAACTGTCGGCGGACGGTCGTGCCAGGAGGAGTTCACATACAAGTCTGCCGTCAATTCTGGACCCAGCTTGGCCAGAATCTTCTCGTGAGCCAGAGCATGGCGTGGAGAGGTGCTGAGGTCCTCGACCATTTGCGCTGCGATCAAGGCTGAGTCCTCGGGCGTCCATAGCCGCGGAGAGTACCGGAGAATGCGAAACTCCAGAGGCAACCGGTCACGATGGGATTCGATATATGCATTCACTCCGCGCGCATAGGCTGCGAAATGAGAGCGGATCTCAAGTGACGATATTTCGATGGTCTTACGAGCTACGACTTTCAGCCCCAGGATGCGTTGCTGGCGATCGTGTTTCTCAAAGTCTGGGCCAAGTATTTCGGCCAGTTCTCCGGCGGCAAAGCGCCGCATTCCGTCCATCTGAAACAGCCGGTCCTGCGCGGTCACGTACCCCTGGGCGAAAAAGAGATCATTGAAGCTGGCAGCTTCGATCGTTGGCGCGCCGTGTTTATCTCGCGTAACCGTCACCGGCTCTGAAAGCCCCGGAATATGCAGTTGGCCGTCCAGTTGGGGCAGAGTGGACTGGGCAGTGGAGTACGCCCATAGGCCCGCGCCTAAGAGCGCCAACAAGATCATGCCCAAGAAAAAGAGAACCAGGCGCAGGAACCGGATGCGTGAGGGAGCAGAGGGAAGGGAAGTCGCGGAGGTAACCATGAGCAACTCTGATTCTAGGTGGGCAATCTGCGCATTACAAATGCTCCAAACTCACGCCACACCTGACACCCTGCGGTTCGCTCAAGGCAAGCTCCGCTACACCAGGGGTCTTTAGCAACTCGGAGATCGATCAGTAGCATTGGCTATCTCTGTGCACTCTGCGCTTGTTCTCGGCGATCTCTGCGGTTAAAGCTTTGATGAGAATTCGGCAAAACCCAAAATCTTAAACCGCAGAGGCCGCGAAGAACAGCCACAAAGTGCGCGGAGGGCAAACTGACACTCCCCCAAAGGTTCTGCAAGATGAGCTTTCCAGAAGCCAGTGTTATCCTGTCGCTTCGGAGTATGCCACAGTGCCCATGCTGCAAAAACGCATTGACGATCAGCCCAGCATCTCGCGCGAGATGGTCCGCGAAGCGCAGCAGATTCTGCATGAGCACCTCAAGCGCGTAGGACTCAAACAGACAGCTCAGCGGGATACTATCCTGCGGACTTTTCTTGAAACCCGCGAGCACCTTTCGGTCAACGAACTGCACCGCCTGGTCCAAAAGCAGGATGCCCGCATCGGTTTTACCACTGTTTACCGCACTTTGAAATTGCTGGCAGAATGTCGCTTAGCCAGCGAGGTAGCTTTTCACGACGGCATTGCCCGCTACGAACATCAGTACAATCGCCGCAGCCATCATCACATGGTGTGCACGGAGTGTGGCAGTTCGGTGGAGTTCTTCTCGCCAGAGGTGGATGGCTTGGAGCAGGAAATCGGAAAGAAGTACCATTACGCGACCACACGCCATACTTTCCAGATTTACGGGACGTGCGAAGACTGCAACCGGAAAAATACTTCGCGCCGCCTCATCTGACAAAATCCATGCCTATCTCATGCCCCCAATGTCACGCCGAAATGCCCGAGCATTCTGTATTCTGCCCAGGCTGCGGGAGAAGAATGTGGGTTCCCGGCCAGGAGGCCGCCAAGCCTGCAGCCATTAAGCCAGCTGTGAGCATACCTGTCACACCCGCCCCGATACACCATGAGCTGGGTCCTACCCCGAGCGTACCAACCCGGCTGCTCGACCATATCCTGGGTGCCCTGTGCTATACCCTGATTCCCGCGATCGTCTTTATTCTGGCCAAGCCCACAAAGCAGAACCGCTTCGTTCGTTTCCACTCGTTCCAGGCCATTCTTCTGGCTGTCTGCACCGTTGCGATCGCATTCGCGATACGCATCCTGTTTTCCCTGCTGACTCTCATTCCTGTCGCCGGATACCTCCTGGCGATTCTGTTGGTCGCGGTAGTCGTCCTTGCTTGGATCATGCTGTGGCTGGTTGCGGTCATCAAGGCCTTGCAGGGCGAATCCTTCCATTTGCCCCTGATTGGGAAGTTAGCGGAGAAGACTTAGCAAAACTCGGATCATCAGGTGTTTTTTGGTTCATGAGGTAGAATCCATTTTCGCGTCACACCGCCGCCATTCTGGAAATGTGAGGTCTTAATGGATGATTTTGCTGTACCGCCTTCGAGTCCCACCGCTTTACCCCAGAGTGTGCGCAAACAACCTTGGTATGCGACCTTGTGGGTGCAGGTGCTGGTGGCCATGGGGGTCGCGATTGTATTTGGGTACCTAAGTCCAGCCCCCGCTGTCGCCATGAAACCGCTGGGCGACGGCTTCATCCGCTTGATTTCGATGATCATCACCCTGGTCATCTTTTGCACCGTAGTGTCCGGTATCGCGGGCATGCAAGACATGAAGAAGGTTGGACGCGTGGGTGGGAAGGCGTTACTTTATTTTGAAGTCGTCTCCTCAGTGGCCCTGTGCCTGGGTTTGATTGTTGGCAATGTAGTGCGGCCCGGTAGTGGTTTCAACGTTGACCCGGCCACGCTCGATGCCCGGGCAGTAGCGGACTACGCCGGCCAGGCAAAGTCGCAGAACGTGACTGATTTCCTGCTGCACATTATCCCCACCACCGTAGTGGATGCCTTTGCTAAAGGGGACATCCTGGAGGTTTTGTTTGTCTCGATCCTGTTCGGTTTTGCCTTATCTGCTATGGGGCCACGTTGCAAACCGCTCACCGATGTTTTCGAGGTATTGACCCAGGCGGTGTTCCGTGTGGTCAATATTCTGATGCGTTTCGCTCCCATCGGCGCTTTTGGCGCCATGGCCTTCACTGTCGGGAAGTATGGCATCGTCTCTCTGGGGCCGCTGGCGAAACTGATTGTGACTTTCTATCTCACCTCGGTCTTGTTCATGTTGCTGGTCCTGGGCGGGATTG
>Ga0207134_1039_pt1 | contig 41148 bp, 27 predicted proteins | sample Alteio_BWMinHeat_12_FD_153527 | JGI IMG/M metagenome (GOLD analysis project Ga0207134, IMG submission 153527) | Enriched cells from forest soil in Barre Woods Harvard Forest LTER site, Petersham, Massachusetts, United States -... | ecosystem: Environmental > Terrestrial > Soil > Temperate forest >... | reverse complement strand
ATCGATACAGGTTATAGGATTGCAAAGAGATAAACAAGTAATTGCCACAAGCGGAGATGCTTTTGTTTATGTATACAAACAAAAAGAACCGTTATCATTTAAAAAAGGAGACACGATTATTCTGCCGGATAAATGGGAGCCAATTAAAAATACAGGTAATCCATTTGAATTCAATTATGCAGGCTATTCTGCAAGGAATAACGTTTTTTATCAGCAACTTTTAGCGGCGCCTCAGATCAGATTATATGGAGTTGCTAATAAAGACGATCTCTCCTTTATTGAAAAAGCACATGACTGGTGTATGCAACAATTGGCTACATACATGCACGATGCTGGTACATTGGGTTTGATACAAGCTATGTTGATAGGAGATGAGATAAACCTGGATGATAATCTTAGGCAAGCTTATGCAGAAACGGGTATTGTACACGTTATAGCCATATCTGGCTCTAATGTGATGATATTCTTCATGATCATTTCATTTCTTTTTTGGTGGATGAGAAATAAAAAAGATGACTGGATAAAATTTCTTGCTGCATTGCCATTAGTATGGTTCTATGTTATTATGGCTGGATCATCACCGTCTGCTATCAGGGCAGCAGTTATGTTTACTGTACTAACAGGAGGTGTTTTTTTGCAAAAGTCCAATAATGGATTAAATCAATTATTTGCTACAGCCGTTTTGCTTTTATGCGCACAGCCTATGTGGCTATATTCGGTGGGGTTTCAATTGTCTTTTGTAGCTGTCTTATCAATTATGCTTTTTTACCAACCCATACGTGCATTATGGGAGCCTAAATATGGAATACTAAGAGGTATATGGTCAACAATTGTTGCCAGTATAGCAGCAGAAATATTAGTTGCGCCATTAGTGATTTACTATTTCCATATTTTCCCATTGTTGTTTATTGTTACTAATATGGCTGCTTATATTTTTATGGGGATAGTGCTGGTGCTTGGTATGCTGGTAATTGTATTTAGTAGCGTATCACCATTAGCTAATACTTTGGGTTATATAACAACTGCAATTAGCAAAGCTTTCAATAGTATTGTTTATTTTTTCCAAAATTTGAATCCGGCTTCTTTTCACTTCCTGGTATTGAAGTGGTATGAATTAGCCTTATTGTACCTTATTATTGGGTTGCTTGCCTATTTTATACTCAGAAAGAATAAGCCTTCTTTATTTATTTCTATCTGTACTTCAATAGCGCTATTATTTTCTTTTTGCGTGAATGAGTATGTCGCATTGAGACAACAAAACCTTGTAGTATACAATACAGGTATGTCAAGCTGTATTGATTTAATACAAGGTAAAAACTACACCATATTATACCCAAATACAAATGTCATTACCAACAAAAAAGACTATGCATTAAAATCGTTGCATACAAACATAATGGCTTGGCGGCAGAGAGAAAGTAGAGCTACCTCTGAGACACTTGTAATTGATGGCAAAACGATACTTATATTAAATCAGCCAATATCAGCACTTCTGGGTAAGAGATTTCCTGTAGATTACCTAATTGTTAATTATACTCCTGATGAGCTGGATATGGATTTTTTGGCAGATATTTTTACCCCTAAACAAATTATTATTAGTAGTAATTTCTCCCGTAATGAACAGGAAAAGCTTGCAAAAAAAGCACGGAATGTAGGTTTGAGATTGCATGCCGCAGCTATTGATGGCGCCTTTGTATTAAATGCTTTTTAAGGTTCATAAACCTTAGTATCTTCGCGGCTCAAATCTTTTGCATGGATCGTACCATAAAATCTGCCTTAATATCTGTTTTTTATAAAGATGGCCTGGAGCCAGTTGTTCGCAAACTGAATGAATTGGGCGTAAAACTCTATTCTACTGGGGGTACTCAGACCTTTATAGAACAATTAGGCATTCCCTGTACTTCTGTAGAAAGTGTTACGAGCTACCCATCAATTTTGGGTGGCAGGGTCAAAACCTTACATCCGAAAGTTTTTGGTGGTATCTTGGCAAGGCGTGATTTCGAAGACGATAATAAGCACGTAAAAGAATATGAGATACCATTGCTGGATCTTGTAATTGTTGATCTGTATCCATTTGAAGAAACATTGAAGAATACGGATGATGAAAAAACGATCATTGAGAAAATAGATATAGGTGGTGTATCATTGATACGTGCAGCAGGCAAAAATTATAAAGATGTATGTATTGTTGCTTCACGCAATCAATATTCGGGTTTAGTTCAATTATTAGAAGAGAAAAAAGGTATAACCAGTATTGAAGATAGAAGGTTTTATGCTGCAGCTGCATTTACGGAGTGTGCGCATTATGATGTAGCAATTGCAGACTATTTTAATCGTTCTGAACCGTCAGATAGTTTTCAGCTTTCCTTTGGACACAAACAAAGTCTGCGTTACGGTGAGAACCCTCACCAGTCTGCAGCTTTTTATGGCGACCTGGATGCATTATTTACAAAGCTTAATGGTAAGGAATTGTCTTATAATAACCTCGTAGATGTTGATGCAGCTTGCCAGGTCATTTCAGAATTTACTGATCCTTCTTTTGCTGTTATCAAACATACTAATGTATGTGGTATAGCAGAGCGGGATACACTTAGTGGTGCATGGACTGCTGCGCTTGCAGGAGACCCAGAAAGTGCTTTTGGCGGTGTGCTGATAGCTAACCGGGTTATAAACCTCGAGGTAGCACAGAAAGTGAATGAGCTATTTTTTGAGATATTGATAGCTCCGGCTTTTGATGAAGATGCTTTGGCTGTTTTAAAGGGTAAGAAGAACCGCATTTTACTGCAACAAAAAAATCATTTTTATCCAACCAAAGAATATAAACGGATACTTAATGGCGTCTTAGTTCAGGAAGCAGATACTAAGAACTTTGCTGAATGGTTAGAATCAGGTGCGCGTAATTCTTCAGAAGCAGAAAAGGCAGATCTCCTCTTCGCAAATATTGTATGTAAACATTTAAAGTCGAACGCTATTGCTTTGGTTAAGGACAGACAACTGGTAGGTAAGGGTTGCGGTCAAACCAGTCGTGTGGATTCGCTGAGGCAAGCATTAGAAAAAGCAAAGCAGTTTGGTTTCTCGCTTCAAGGGGCTGTTCTTGCATCTGACGCATTTTTTCCATTCGATGATTGTGTAAAAATGGCAGACGAGGCAGGAATTACTGCTATTATACAACCAGGTGGCTCTATCAGGGATAATGATACAGTCACTTACTGCAAAGAACATAGTATGGCGCTGGTTATTACACAGACGAGGCATTTTAAACACTAAATAATTACTATATTCACAGTCTGTGGTATCTATACTCATAGACGACGATATGCTACTGCGCACCTACGAACTTGAGGATGCGCAAGAGTTGTTTAGTGCCATAGATTCATCTCGCCCGCATTTGCGTAAATGGTTTAGTTGGGTAGATCCTACTACCAGGCAAGAACATTCACTTCAGTTCATACAACAGTCCTTACAACAACAGCAGCAACAAGAGGGGCTTGCTTTAGGCATATTTTACAATCGCCATATTATAGGCAGTATTGGAATGCATAACTGGGACCACCATATTAAAAAAGCGCAGATCGGATATTGGATCAGCAAAGAATACGAAGGGAGGGGGATTATTCATAAATGCCTCATCCGTTTTATAGATTTTCTGTTTCAGAAAACCGGGCTTAATAAGGTTGAAATTCATTTCATGACCCTCAATACTAAAAGTGCAAAAGTAGCTGAACGGTTGGGTTTTAAGGTAGAAGGGGTGATCCGCCAAAGCCATATGCACAATAGCAAGATTGAAGATATTGTGATATCTGGACTATTAAAGAGTGAGTGGAATCCAAGTTTAATTGCCTAACTGTTTTATTCAGCTCCATTCGTATTCTGTTATCTGTATTTAGAATTTTGCTTTTCTTATGAAAAAATAATAACTTGTATTGATCTAAAATTGAATGTGTATGACCAATACCCCAGATACACTCTCATTGACGCAGTATATGCTTGGTTTGCTTAATAAAAGACAAACAAGGGATGAGATTGTATCAGAACTTTTGCAAAAAGGTCATGATGAGGAATTTATAAAGAGTTTACTTCATGAAACTATCAAACAACGTTATGCAAAAATGCGCTCGCAGGGATTAGTATGCATTCTTGCCGGGGCTATCATTTGTCTGTTGAGTTTTGCACTTACAATCACATCTTCTTATACACACCTCAGCTTCCCATTTGTGCTGTATGGATTGACCAGTTTAGGTATACTTGTGATCTTTGCTGGGTTGGTGAAATTATTTTAAAATGGTACAACGTATAAAACAAAAAGCCCTCAAATTTGAGAGCTTCTTGCGGACGGGGGCGTAATTGGCGTACAAAAATGCACAAATAAGTATTGAAAAATACATTTTAAAGAAATCAAAGACTACGGTATTGAGAAGCTTATGTATGTGATTGTTTAATTCAAGCTCTTTTTGTTCGGTAAATCTCTATGGTAAGTCTACGAGGAGTTGATAGAAGGGTAAATGAAACTAAAATTGATGTTACAAAAGTCAGAACATAGTAAAAAAGGGGAGGTGAAAAAGCTAAATGATGGTCGATAGTGTTGTACTTATAAGATTAATTATGCTGCTTTTAAATTTATCCAATTCAATTTGGAGAATACCAAATTGAGACAAGGCTTCCATTTCTAAACGATTCTCTTTCCAATAATTAAGTCATCTAAGTCGTCTTTGTCAATCAGTCCATTTGATATTTGCTCTGACCATATTCATAATTGTGAAGAAATGCACCGTTTTTTGACGGTGGGTAAATTGCATTTTTATTCTTTATAAAAGAGTTGTCTACCTCTTGTAAAGGCTACCAATACTAAAGACTTTTGTGTTGAAATATCACCTAAATTCTTTTGTATGTATATATCGTTAATAAGGGCTGAAAGGAGATCTCTAAATCTTATATCTCTGTTCCGGTTAATGAGGGTATCTAATTGGATAAAAAACATAGTAATTTTCTTTCCAGTTTTATTTGATGGACAGTTAACAAATGTTTTTTCGTGTTTCAAATGCCTGATGGGATTTGTTGTATTTTGTTTGTTGAGCAGCACGGTATATGTAATAAATGATATTGCTGACCAGGAATCTGACAAATTGCATCCAACTAAATGTAAAAGACCAATAGCAAGTGGTGAGGTATCGATTGTCACAGCATATATTTTGATCTTCTTTTTGTTGATAAATTCTTTTGTATTGGCGTATTTGTATCTCACTATAAATGCGTGGATAATGCTTTTGCTTTACTTGTTGTTTAACATTCTTTACTCTTTCAAATTAAAAAAAATAGGGTTGGTTGATGTGTCTATGATAGCCCTGTTTTTTGAATTGAGACTATTTCTTGGTGGTCAAGTAGCAAATATTCAAATATCCCATTGGTTATCATTGCTGACTTTTTTTCTCGCAATATTTATAGCGTTCAGCAAAAGACACGATGATGTTTTACTATCAAATGAAATCCACAAGGAAATCAGAGACAGTTTGAAATCGTATAATCTTGATTTTTTGAACGCTATTATTCTTCTTTTAGCATCCGTTTTGCTAATAACCTATTTATTATATACAATTTCTGATACAGGAGGAATGAAGTATAATCATAATTTTTACATAACATCATTCTTTGTTTTTTTAGGAATATGCCGCTATCTACAACTTATACTTGTTTTTAAAAAAGGCGGCAACCCAGTCAAGATCTTTTATTCTGATAAGACGCTACTATTCTATTGCTTTAGCTGGATGTGTTTGCTTGTATTTTTTATCTATTTTAAATAATATCTATGAAGGATGTCAAAGGATTAATTGTAGCACAATTCTTTTTGCTGACCTATTTGTTAGATCTGATCATTCTTTTTGTTGGAGATATTACAGAAGCTCATATTATAACACAGTTTTCATTTTTGTTGGCCGTAATTACTTCTTTCTTTTTTCTGATAATATACAGTAAAAACAAAATACAGGGCCTCTATTCTTCGGGAGTTGGAATAGTCTTATTCTTTGTGTGCTTTGTGATTGCGTCATTTATCTATGACGTATCCTATGATGGCCAAACATACCATTTACAGACTGTATATGACCTAAAGACAGGTTGGAACCCTATAAAAGATACCTTGCAAAATACTGGACAGAATATTTTCATTCAGCATTATGCCAAAGCGTATGAGCAATTTTCTTACTCATTGTACTTAATCACAAAAAATGTTGAAGGATGTAAATCCGTAAATTGTCTGCTTTTGATCTCATCATTTTTGATTGTAAATAAAACATTGGATAGATATTTTACAGGTCTTTCTAATAGGTACAAATTTATTTTTAGTTTTTTGATCTCATGTAACCCAATTTCAGTACATCAATTATTTACATTCTATGTTGATGGACAGGTTGCTTCACTTATAGTTATTTTGTTATCGTCCATATTTTTGTATTTGAAGGACCAAGAGCAAGCGTTACCTGTTATTATTTCGAGTGGTATAATTTTAAGCAATATGAAATTTACCGGATTGATTTATTCAATAATTTTTTTAGGATCAGGTCTGACTTTTTTAATATTTCAGAGAAAAAGAGTAATACAATATTTATTTGCAAGTACAATTATTATAGTTGTATCGATTTTTATCGTAGGTTATAACCCATATTATAGGAACATAACAGAACATGGAAACATTTTCTATCCTTTATTAGGTTCTGATAAGGTAAACATAATGGGAGGCGTAAATGCCCCTCTTAGTTTCGCTAAAAAGTCTAACATTATTAAATTGCTGGAGGCTGATTTTTCAAATTCACGCAATGTGCATGGTCAAAGTGTTATGTCTGAGCCAAGCCTGAAAATTCCTTTTTCGTTCAAAATATCGGAATGGACCGTTTTTAAAAGTCACGACGTAAGAATGGGAGGGTTTGGGCCTTTATGGAGTGGCATTCTTTTGATTGCAATTTTAGGAATAGGTATAGGATTTAAAAATAATGTACCCGGTAGAAAATATTACTTACTGATGATCTGCGTGATTTTTTTATCTGTCCTTATTATTCCGGAAGGTTGGTATGCCCGGTACGCCCCTCAATTTTGGTTGATCCCACTAATTATTTTATTTTATTTGATGCAAATAAAGAAACGGTTTGCCCAGATAATACTTAAAACAGGTTTAATAATAATGTCTGTAAACCTTCTAGGAACCTGGTGTGTAAGTTTAACATCTGATATTGTCATCTCGAGAGAAGTTGATTCAGAACTAAATTGGATCAGAAAAATGAGGTCACCAGTGTATGTTGCGGTCAATCAATTTATTTCTAACAAATTTAGAGTGGATCAAAAGCATATTGCTTATATGGAACTGGAAAATAAAGAGGATGTTATAATAAAAGATTTTAAAATATTGACTATACAGAATTCCAATACAGCAATTTACTACCAGGGAGAGCTTTTATACAAACCAACATTCATTTTTAAACTGCTGAATAAATATGCAAAAATGTAAAAAAAACATTGTGTTTTTTGACCTTGATGGTACACTAACTAAAAAAGATACTTTTTGGGGGTTTGTAATATATGACCAAGGGTTTTTTAAGGTACTTTTCTCTTTTATTATTTTTATTCCATTTATTATCGAATACATTTTACAGATTAAAAACAAGGGAAGTATAAAGGAAAGTATATTTGCATATTATTTTAGAGGTAGGGATGTCCAAAGTCTACATGCCGCAGGTGAAAAATATTCACTAAACAGACTTCCAGGTCTGCTGCGACCTGATGCAAAAAGAAAATTGGAATGGCATCTAAAGAACAGACATACTGTTTGCATTGTTACTGCTTCATCAGATATCTGGGTTGAAAAGTGGTGTAAAGTTAATAATATAGACTTGATAGCTACCAAATATGATGTTGCTGAGAGTAGATATACAGGATCATATCTCGGTAAGAATTGTATAGGAAAAGAGAAAGTACTCCAGATCAATGCGAAATATAATTTAAATGAGTACGAACGTATATATGCATATGGAAATAGCCGCAATGACTTGGATATGCTAAACCTTGCTCATTATAAATTCTATAAAACATTTAAGACAGATTTTGATAATTACTTAATGCTGTAGTCGTATTTTTATTTAATGAGATTATCTCAATGGTCAATCCATGTATAACTAACCTGATAAAAACATGGATGTGAATTTTATCAAAAGGCTATCTCTGTAGCTTCAATGATCCCTACGTGCATATTTATTTTAGCCGCTATTTTCTTATAGATCAGATATGTTCCTTTCAATAAAAATAAGGTTAGCTCTAGTACGCGTAATATGAATAGATGTACCGTTTTTAAACCCTGAATTTTATAGGTATTTAATATTTTAAAAACAGTTTATCAACTCTGTTTTAGTTTTTTATATCACAATACTTTTATAGTAATGAACAGTACTACAAATCTTTTCTAAAATGATATAAATAGGACTTCTATGAAAATGTTGGTGGCAATTCTCAATTATAACAATAATGATAACGCAAAGTATTTGCATAAAATATTTTCAAAGTTCGGACAATGTTACATTATTGATAGCGGGAGCAAGGAGCAATTGGAAGAGTTCATTCCTTCTGACACTCCATTTTATGTTGGAAATTTAAATAAGGCTAATGAGCTATTTTTAAATAGTGATAGTCAGTGGTGTTTGTATATTTGTTCTGATGTCATCATAGCCGAAGATGACGCGAATAAAATAGTTGAAAATATTGCTAATGTAAGATTATCTAAAATTGGCTGCTTTGCACCATCAATAAAAGGAAAGTCAGTCCCTCAGATGAAGAAGAAAAATAAATCTGGATACCGTAAGGTCATATTTGTTGAAGGAATAATTTTTGCTGTACAAAGAATAGTAATTGAAAGATTGCATCCATTTGATACTACTATTAATTCAATGGGTCATGGAATTGATGTATTGATTGCCCATACAGCAAAAAAATGTGGTCTTAGAAGTATTGTTGATGATTCCATAGAAGTATTTCATCCATACGGTACTTCTTATGATGATGTTGTTGCGAATCATGAAAGAATCGAACTTCGAAAGCATAGTAGTATTGGATATAAGTTATTTGAGTACTCTTATTCAATAAGCCGAATAATCGGCAAATACAAAAGAAAAGCATTTTATTTATTTATTAGGTAAAGCTAATTTGGAGAACAAAAATAATTTATTACATAGCAATCGCTTTTTGGTTAAATGGTATTACCCCAATATTCAATCCATACATAACTAACCCAATTCTGGTGTGGACTTGTATTTTATCAAAAAGGCTATCTCTATAGCCTTCAATAGTCCTTACGCTCATATTCATTTTGGCTGCAATTTCCTTATAGTTCAGATCCGTACCGCAATAGGACAAAAATTTCATTTCCATATTGTTGATGTCTGGGACCAATGATTCGTTACTATTATGGAAAACATGGAAAATATGTTTTGAGATAAATTCTGAATGAAAAAAGCCATTATTATTGATGTCATTAAGTGCCTGGCAAAGAATTTCAGGAGGAACTGATTTCAGTAAATATCCACTTGCCCCGTTTTTGAGCATACGAATAATGCTGAATTCATTATTGAACATAGTCAAAATAAGGACTTTTATCATAGGCCATTTCGATTTTATTTGTAACATCGTGTCATATCCATTCAGAATAGGCATGTTTAAGTCCAGAATGCATATATCCGGGAGATGATCGGATTTTTCTAATTTATCAATTAATTCCAGTCCATTTTCTGCTTCAAATTCAGTATGAAAATGTTCAAAGGAGGATAATATACCTAGAACTCCTTTACGTATAATAGTATGGTCCTCAGCATAAGCAATGTTGATGTGATTGGATTGTTTTTTCATAATGTAGTTTTAAGAGTTATTCAATCTATTGCATTTTGTGTTATGTTTTATTTAGAAGTGGTTAAGATACAAATATATATATGATTACTTAAAAAAATACCGTTTAAAAACGGTATTTTTTAAGAGATTAAACGCTTGCATGAGATTGAAATTATGTTAAACTTTGCAGATTGATTTGCGAACGATCAAAATTGACCGTTATATGAAAATAGACCCTAACCCAATTACAATAGCGTACGCCGAAGATCTTGTTCTTATCAGAAGATCAATAGTAGGGTATATTAATTCCAATGAACATTTCAAAATTATGATCGAGGTAAATAACGGCCTTGAATTAATTGATAAATTGGAAAAGTCTGAGATACTGCCTGATATATGCATTCTGGACATAAATATGCCGGTAATGAATGGTTATGATACGTTATTGGTGATCAAAAAAAACTGGCCATCAATGAAAACGCTTATACTGACAATGTATGATGACCAATATTGTATTATTAGGATGCTTAAAGAAGGTGCCAATGGGTTTGTTACAAAATCTTCTAACGTAGAAGAGATGGCCAATGCACTAATGGGTGTATACAATAATGGGTTTTATTATTCAGAACAAGTATATCCAGACCTCAAGGAAATGTCCATCCCGGATATCGACGATGAAGATGTTAAAGCTTTATCATTCTTTGGAAGTGGTCTAGATGACCTTGGAATTGCTTTCAAAATGGGCACGGATATAATTGCTGTAAACGACCTTGCAAATGAATTAATGCAGAAATTAAATATCAAAAGCCGGGTTGGCCTTTTCTTGTTCGCACAAAGGATTGGGATTGTTCCATTGGACTAAAAGGCTGGAATATCAATGCTTTCACGATTAGTGGAAGATAACCATGCCTATAAAAAAGCCAATTCCCATACATATGATGGTGTAAACGATGAATGGTGAAATAAGACTGAAACGAGTTGCAGTTTTACTATTTATCATCTCTATCTTTTTCTGTTCATAGACCTCATAACCTTGAGCTATATTATTTGTCAGCATAGTTATAGTTTTTTGTAAAAGTACATTCCAATCATATCCATGCACAAGGGGTTTAAAACGGTATTTTGTAGCATTCTTAACGCTACATTCTATCATTTCTAAGCAACTATATTTAAGGGTTTTATTGCCTAAAATGCAGTTCATTAACTCTTGATAGCCATTCCTAAATAGACAATTTTTGCATAAGGAAACATAATAAGTTCTCAGTATTAATACTTATTGTTTTGTGAAAATTAACTTCTCATTCTTCTATATGATTGTCTTTTCTTTTTTGGCGTTTAAAGGACAAGCCCAGCAATATCCGGAACATTTCAGGATATATGGGGACCTTGCTTTTTTGAATAATGAGAACAAGATTGGGGAAGAGGCGTATTATTCATCGGATACTACTTTTCATGGTTCTTTAGACTTATCCTGTTATATATATAATAGCCCGACTGATAGCCTTTTGTTATATGGCAAGAAGAACTTCAAAGTAAGTTTCAAGAAGGGTACGGAAAGAATAAGACTAGACTATAAAGAAAGGAACAACAATTGTTTTTATAACAGTGAATATGTAGAGCTACTAAAACATACACACGCAACACCACCTGGTAGTTATAAGATCTATATCAGTATTAAAAATGGTGATGAAGTATTCAATACGCTGATCTTAAGCGAAGTCGATAGTAACCTTGGCCCAAATTCTTTCATCAGAAAAGACGTAAACAAAAGCCTTCTTCCAAAACAAAGATCCATATTGGGGATAAACGTTACAAAGGTAGTGCCAGGCTATGCTAAAGCTGGCAATGTAATTGATGCAGCAAGCAATAAATTGAACAAGGCATTTAAAGCAAAAGGGTTGACACCTCTACCTGGTAAGAAAGGAGATAAGAGTTTTATTGATTTTTATTTCCACGATTGGTATGTCGGCCGTTATGAAGTAGAAAAGAATATCTCCATATCAAAACAGATTGGCCAGCAGGAAAGCAGTATCAAAAATAACCTGCCATCTTTTGCCAATAATGACCTAAACAACCACCAGTCACTTTTCTCTCAATTTAAGACTTTAAAGAAAGACAAGAAGGACGAGGACGAAGTAAAGGGTACCATATCGGTATCTACTAATGGAGGTAACGGCCAGGAGCCAAATTCAGGCATAGACAATAATTACTATGAATTAAGGAGCATGGTAGAACTACCCATCTATGGAATACCTGTTCAAATTGACGGGTTCTATACCAGCCAGGATCATAACCGTCAGGCAAAGGCCAGCTATATCCATTTTCATTATGATGTAGATAAAGCAAAAGAGGGACTCACAAAACTTATAAATGGCTATAATGATAAATACCAGCAGACTGTTTCAAAAGGACAAGGTATGCAACAGGTATATCAAACCTTTGTACGAAATCTTGAAAACCAGAATGGACAGCTAACAGGAGAACTGCAAAAAGAATTGCATGTAGGCGGTCTCGGTAACGGAAATTTGAACCTTGATAGTTTGAAAAAGGAAGCTACCAGTGCGGCTATTGCCAATGCAAGAAAGGAACAGGCAGGGCTTAAAAATGATAGCCCAATAGATAGTACATCCAAAGAAGCGATAGCCAAGGAACAACACATTCGTGACTCGGTTGAGAATAAATACAAGCAGGCCCAGGACAAGTACAAAATACTGTTGGCGCTGGAACAGAAGATCACTAAGTACCAGACCTTACTGACACAGAACAAGAATGTCAACTATTTTGATTCCGCATTAGCTTATGATAAAATGAAAGGGCTTAATGACCCAGGTCAGATGACCTATAAGCAGATGGCAAAGAAAGCGGATAACCTGCTGCCTGAAGGGAACGTTAAAAAATTTGCTACAGGGTTGACCAGCTTTGATGCCGGAATGTTCCCTAAATATGAATCACAGTATACTATGTCGGGACAGATGATGAAGGGACTGGATATGGGCTATGATTTCGGGTTCTGCCAGGCTGGGATCACTTTAGGTAAGACGCAGTATATAGGCAGGGATGGCAGTGTAGACAATTACAGTACTTATTCAGGCCGGATCATTTATCAACCGGCCAAAGCACAAAAACTCACGCTGATCTATTATGGCTATACGCCCAGTCAAAATATGTTAAAGGATAGTTTCTTTAAAGATATTCCTGTTGCTGCACCAAGTTTTAAGAACCCTGTAAGTATCATATCCGCAAAATATGATGGTGCTATTTCTAAATATGTCATTGTAGGAAGTGAGTTTGCCAGGTCAATGAACAGTGCTGATAGAACCGGTGCGGTGAACGCTAATGACAAGACAGCGTATACATTCAATGTGGAAGGCAATATCCCTACTACCAATATTTCATTATTCGGTAATTACAGTAAGGCGGGTAATGGATTTGAGAACAATTCACTTCCGATATCACCTGCCGGAACGGAACAATATAAATTAGGTGGCAGGGGTGATTTTTTCAGGTCATTTCTAACACTTGGACTGGAATACGATTATCTAGCCCAAACCAGTTTTGCTATGACGGGAGGCAATAAAAAATGGGGCTTTGATATAAAGACGAACTCAAAAAGGTATCCATCAGTAGCATTTTCATATAAGCCGTTTTCCACTTTCCGTTCTTTTACCGATACATTAAGTATCCCGCAACGTCCGATACTTGGAGCTGTATGGACAGGCAGAGCCAGTTATCAAATAAAGAAACATAACCAGTCGCTCAGGTTCATGATACTGTATAATAAAAGTACCAGTAGCATGGACACTGTAAAATATGGTAGCGACCTGTTACAGTTTACGACCATGTATACAGATAAGAAATGGATGGCCTCACTGAACACAGGCTATATGCAGCTGTCAGGTAGTGATGTGACAACCACTACAAACCCTATGGGAAAAACAACATTTGTAAATGTTAATGGCAGTTACCTGCTCAGTAAAGCACTTAGCATAAATGTAGGACAGGATATAGGCATAGCAGTTTTCGGATTTTGTAAATATGGATGTACTGCAGGATGTATGTACAGGTTCATTAAAATGCCGCTAACAGCAAGGCTAAATCTAAGGTACATGAACTATGAACTCAATGAAGTAGATGGCTGGAAACAATTATATATGGGCAGCATTGACCTGACCTGGCGATTCAAAGCAAAAATGCATAACAATTAAAAAACGATGTATATCATGAAAAATAGTTTTTTAAGAACAGGTTATAAAACAGGTTTGCTGGCAGTATGTATATTACTGTCTCTGGTTGGGCGTGCGCAGCAAGGTATCATCATCAACCTCGCTCCCATAGATGGTATAGAGTTGACACCTGACAATGTGTTCAATTTTCAGGTGCAATCCACTTTGCCTGGCATTACTAATGTGACTGTAAAAGGGAATATCCATTATCGTAATTCTACCATGCAGCTCAACTATACATTCACCTATGCACTTAAACAAGGGATGAATATATTATCAGCCGACCAGGTGCATCCATCATGGCAGTTCTCGTCTTCAGCTTTGCAAGAACTCTTTATGATCTATAAAAAACTTCCTGAAGGCGCTTATGAATATTGTGTTACGATGACGCCTCAGTTAAAGAGTGGAGAGAATTCTGGTAATAGTTTTGATGACTGTCTTTATCATAGGGCATCCGACCTCTTCCTCATAAATCTGATAGAGCCCGATAATAATGCCAAGATACATGAATACAATCCATTACTTACCTGGGTTGCAAACTATCAGTTCGCCAGTGAATTGACATACAGGATAAGGGTAGCTGCCATAATGCATGGTCAGAACCCACAAAATGCAATAACCAGGAATAACCCTGTCTATGATGAGAATAACCTTATGCAAAACAGTATTGTGTACCCGGTATATGCAAAACCTTTACAGGTCGGGCAACCTTATGCATGGACAGTAGATGCTTATTACAAGGGTATTTTATTAGGTGGTGCTGAGACCTGGAAATTCACCATTGTCGAGGATACTCTTTATAAAGGTGCTCCGGGTAATATGTCTTATATAGATATTACAAGGGAGAAAGGCGCTACGCAATTTACTGCTATAGGCCATCTTAAGCTTAAATATATTTTGCAGGAAACAAGGTCCGATACACTCACGTTGCAGCTGCTAAACGCTTCACAAAACGAGATCAAATTGAAGGGAAATATCCTGGCTGCAAAATTTGGTGATAACAGGTACGAAATAAATTTTAAGGATTCAGCCGACCTCAAAGACAATAATATGTACAAGCTTATTATCAGTACGAAAAGCGGCGAGAAATACATACTGCCATTTAATTACTTAAATCCGGATTTTATAAAATAGATTTTGAACAATGAAAAGAAGCCATCTGACAATAATTGCCTATTGCATCCTTATATCTGCTATCTCAGGCTATATAGTTTTCTCGCTTGTTGAAAGCCTGAATAAAAAAACAGCTGTAGCCGACGCCGTACAATTGTTTAATGAGTATGACATGAAAAAAGAGCTGGAAGGTAAAGAAAAGGTTCATCTCCAGGTGATGAGCAACCAGTTGGATAGTATCAGCAACCAGTTACGCGTTGCACAAGCCCTGAAAAATGAAGCTGAAATAAAAAGGCTGGGCGAAGGCTACAATTATTTAAAAGCAAGATTACAAAATGAATATACCCAGAGCAACCAGCAGATAAATGAGGCCGTATGGAAAAGATTAAATCCTATCCTGCAGGAGTACGGCAAAAAGAAAAAACTTCACCTGATGATCGGCGCTAATGGCATGGGCACCGTGCTGTATAACGATGACTACTATGACATAACAAAAGACCTTATAAAATATGTTAACAAAAGATACCAGGAAGGGAATTGATCTTCTGATGTTTGGGGTAATTATTTGTTTTTGTTCCTGTAAGCACAGTATGAACACAGGCAAATACCTGGGCTATATACATGATGATAAGAACGGCTTACTGAAAGCTGTCAAGCTCGGTGATTGGGAATTTGACATGCAGTATAAACCGTACGATTATATCCTGTTCTCAGAAAGTAAAGGAGGTGTTGGGTTGGATAAGGCAAAGAGATCGAAAGAGCTACAGGGCACAGCCTGGTTCAATATTTCTTTCAAAAGGATACAGATGGACAAGTCGCCCATGCGTTATAACATCAGTTCACAGGATGAATATAACCAACGCTTAAATTATTACCTCAACGGTGCCCCTCATGATATTGAATTAGTCTATGGTACAGATACTTTGAAACCTATGAGTTATTTATTTGAGACCAATTATAACCTGACACCCCAGGAAACGATGGTGGTAGGTTTTGAACTACCTGCTACATCTACCAAACCGGAGAAAGATATGCAACTGGTTTATTACGATCGTGTTTTTGGAAATGGGATCATAAAAGCAACATATGCTGCCAAGGCATTAAATAATATACCTGATCTAATTTTTTAACTGAATAAGGAGTTTATATGAACAGCAATAAAAAACGGTTGAAGATCATAGCAAGCACAGTTCTGTTAAGCTTGCTGAACCAGCTATTGTTCCCCGTTATCAGTTATGCGCTGACGACAGGGCCATCACAGCCTGAGGTCCAAAGCTTCGAGCCGGTGGGAACGACTGATATGGTGGATATGTTCTCCGGTGATTTTGTTTATAATATTCCTTTGCTTGATGTAGAAGGCTACCCGGTTAATATTGCCTATCATGGTGGTGCAACAATGGAGCAGGAGGCAAGCTGGGTGGGGCTCGGTTGGAATATCAACCCGGGTAATATTACCCGTTCGGTAAGAGGGTTGCCGGATGATTTTAAAGGAGACACCATAGCCAAAGAAGTACATATTAAAGATGAAAGCACCTTACGTGTAGGTTTAGGTTTGGGGGTTGAAGCCTTTGGATCTGGAGACCCTTCATTGCATGTGTCGGCAGATATAGGTGCTAACATTAACATAGACAATTATAAAGGGGTAAGTGCGGATTTTAATTTTGGATGCGGTGTAGGCATTGGAAAATTTGCTTCTGCAGGTATCAATATGGGTGTTGGTTCCCAGACAGGTGCTTCCATTGATTATAATGCCTCACTTTCCCTGACAGCTTCCAATACGATAGGCGAGGATCAGGCAAATGGTAGTATTACAGGTACTGCAGGCCAGGGCTATAGTTCCAGAACAGGATTGACGGACAGGCATTTTGGGCTTAGCATTGGCGCAAGTAATGGCCATCCCGGAGGTGCCAATATGTCCTTGATAAGCGCAAATATCCCTGTTGCGCTTAAGAATTATGTACCTGTTATCACGAACAGCAGTACGATGAGTGCCATATATGGGCGCCTGAAGATTGGTGGTTCTATTGCCTGGTTACTGATTTACGGCACTATTAATGGTAGCTACAGCAATTTGCATTATTACAACGATGGCACGCGTATGGCTTATGGTTATTTATACGCGGACCAGGGTACCAAACATGACATCATGGATTTTACCAGGGATAAGGATGGCATGTTCAATAAAACTATGGAGTACTTACCTGCAGGTAACATGACCTATGATGTGTACAATGTATGTGGGCAGGGTACCAGCGGTAATTTTCGCCCATTCAGAAATGATTTTGGTACAGTATATGACCCTGTTGTTGATAATTACCAGACAAGTACAGGAGGAGGATTGGAAGGTGGTATCCCTTGGGATTTTTCATTAGGATTTGACGGTTCTCAAGAGCAGACAGATATCAAGTCCGGTCCCTGGGAGGATCATTACAGGCCATTTACCGGCAGACAGGAAACCAGTTTATATGAAGATGTGTATTTCAAAGCAGGAGGAGAGCTGACACAAGTTGATACTAATTATTTTTCTTCCATAGGAGGTTTTAGTCCTGTAGATGGTGCTACAAACTTCCCGTTAAAAAAATCAACAGATAAAAGGGATGCCAGAGGCAACCTGATGTATTATTATACAGCTACGGAGGCCAGTACAGCAGGTATAGGTACTGGTGTTAATATCCTGAGTTACAAAGATACAACCGGTTTGAAACCTTCCCCTACTGTTGATGTTATTTCAAGAATTGGCACAGATCATTCAAGCAATCATTTACAAAGGCAACCATATCATATTTCTGAAGTGGTGCAGGTGCAGAAAGATGGCAGTAAATATGTTTTTGGCATACCGGCCATGAACAATATCCAAAAAGAAGCCGTATTTGCAGTAGACCCGCCGGCAGACACAGACCTAGCCGCGGGCCTCGTGCAGGTCAAGACCGGGGATGATGGCACAGGGAATGGACGAGGTATAGATAATTATTATAGTGGTACAACTACTCCTGCCTATGCGCACAGTTATTTACTCACTTCTGTTTTGTCCAATGATTATGTGGACGTGACAGGTGATGGTGTTACAGATGATGACCTGGGATCATTCACAAAATTTAACTACACGAGAAAAGAAACTGATTATAGGTGGCGTGCTCCATTTCAAAGTGGTAAAGCGCAGTATAGCCCCGGCTACTGGTCAGATACAAAAGATGATAAAGGAAGTTATACGATCGGTTCCAGGGAACAATGGATGCTCCATTCTATTGAGACAAAAAATTTTGTAGCTGAATTCTATACTTCAAAAAGAAATGATGCTTTGGGAGCTACTGACGCCATTGTTAATAGTGGCAGTAATTATAACATGGCACCCTATAACAGCAGCTTATCACAACCTGCAAGTTCTTATGAATTGGATTCCATCAAGCTTTTTAATAAACATGACCGATTCATTAATGGCACAAACGCGGTCCCGATTAAGACCGTATTCTTTGTCTATGATTATACACTATGTCCTGGTGTCCCCAATTTCCGGAGTGGTGCAGGTGCAAGTGGCAAGCTCACGCTGAAGAAAATATATACCCGCTATGGCACGTCACAAAGAAGCATGATCAGCCCGTACCAATTTAATTATGACAGTACCCATAACCCTTCGTACAATCTTTCCTGCAAAGACCGGTGGGGGACATATAAACCAAACACTTCCACATTCAATAATTATCTTTTCCCTTTTGTCAACCAGAATGATACTTCCAATAATGGCTATGCAGCGTCGTGGTCGCTGAGCAAAATTACCTTGCCATCAGGAGGTGTGATACAGGCCAGTTATGAATCTGATGATTATGCTTATGTGCAGGATAAGCCCGCCGATGAAATGTTCATGGTGCAGGGCGTTGGCAGTACGCAGGAATATGGTTCCAGGGGGGACCAGCTATATGGAGATGGCGGACAGCTCGATCTGTATGTTTATTTTAAAAGGCGGACAGCTTCTGAAGTAAGCGGTTTGTCATTTGCCCAAAATTATACTCCTGTAGGGCCACTTCAATATAACTTCAATGTCTTGATCCGGGCCTCGTATTGGGAGCAGATAAAAGGATATGCAATAGCCGATGAGGTCAATATTTGTCCTGACAGTACACAGTATGGTTATATAAAACTACACCCCGTCAGTTCCAATGGTGCTGGTCTCATCAATCCCGTGACCTATACCACCTTGAATTTCGGGAGGTATAATTTGCCGAGGATCTTGTATCCGGGCAGCGACCCTAATTCAAGCGATCTGGAAAATGTGCTGTCAGGTTTAAAAGGATCATTTAAGGAGCTTTGTAATATCGGCAGGAACCCCTTGGGCCTATTGCTACAATCAAAAAATGCACAATTGGTTGACCCTACCAAATCATTTGTAAGGCTGCAAAGCCCTGGCCTGAAGAAAAAAGGAGGTGGCCAGCGAGTGAAGTCCCTGTCGTTCTATGATTCCTGGAATGCACTGGCAGGAGGTAATGAGCAACAGGCAACATACGGAAAGAACTATGACTATACTATCAAGGATAGTAAATATGGAACGATCAGTAGTGGTGTTGCCAGCTATGAACCAATGGTCGGAGGAGATGAGAACCCTTTCCGCCAACCTGTACAGTTTACGGTACAGAACGGTAGTAGCTTTCCGCCTAATGATCCAATAAATCTGTACCAGGAAACACCTATCGGCGAAACACTATTTCCAGGAGCGCAAGTAGGTTACAGGCTCATCAGTGTCAAAAGTATACATGCATCACAAGGAAGGTCTTCACAAGGATTTGACCAATACCAGTTCTATACGGCCAAAGATTTCCCGGTGAAAGTCATGTCGACAGGCCTGAATGTGAGCGAGGACGACTATCATTTTGGATTGTTCTCACAAAAAAATCTTTTTGCAGCATCGGAAGGTTATTCTTTAGTATTTAATGATATGCATGGAAAGCCGAGGAGCGTCGAGCACTATGTATACCAGCCACAGGGCAATGACACTCAGCTGATCAGTTCTCAGGTATATACTTATAATACAAGCGGAGGGTCCTTAGATAACCATGTGTATGTGTTGGAATATGACCAATCACATAATAAAATAAGAAAGGCCTATAGACAATTAGGCGTTGAAGCGGACGTGACAGTTGACAGCAGGGAAAAAGATGAGAAGTCAAAGAATATTATGCTCAATGGTAATTTAAATGTGTTTACCATTCCTATCCCAATAGCGCCTATCACGATACCTATACCCCTGGTATTTGGATATGAGACAAAGTATGAGAACAGGTTCCGTTCGGTTGTTGCGACAAAGGTTGTCCAGCAATATGGGATACTAAAACAAGTGCAGAGTTTTAATGAGGGTGCTGTCACTATCATGACAAACGAATTGTTTGATGCAAATACCGGGCAGCCGATAGTGACCTCTGTCAATAATGAGTACCAGGACCTGGAATATAATACCAATATACCGGCGTATTGGGCGTACCGCAGTATGGGGCCTTCTTACCAAAATATCAAATACCAGGATAGTGGCCAGCTAAAGGTCATCGATAATAATTACGCTATACTGGACGTAAAAAGCCGTACGGAGAATTTTAATTATGGTGATGAACTATTAGTGAAATATTCGGATGGTACCAACAATTATTCTACAATTGCCTGGGTCATGGGTGCACATTTTGCGGATACGACCTGGACATACTTTGACAGTACATATATTCGATATAATCTTCCCGGCCCTCAAACTACTGACACCGTTCATATTCACAAAAAATATCCAAGTTATTGTTGCGAACCGATCATATTGCCGCGTTATCCAAAGAATATGACCCATTGGAATAATGGTGATATCTATGCGGCACATGTAACAGTGATACGTTCAGGTAAAACAAACAGACTGAATGAAAGCGTGGAATCTTATACTTCTTTAACTAACCCTGTTAATACTTCTGGTTATCTGAAGGACACCATTGACAAGCTGATCAGCTTGAAAGCAACAACTTATGCAGATTCCAATACAAGGCTTTTAAATTATTTTGTCACACGTGACACCGTCAATCCTTTTATCATCGGAGAGCGGGGACAGTTTAAGCTTTTGAGTGAATGGACCTACAAAACGAACAGGGATTATACGACGGCGAGTTCGAGAACCTCAGGGTTATTTTCGGCAGCAAGCCTGTTCCGTTTGAACTCGCCAGTGCCACTGCCATTATGTGGCCATCCTGCTTATTATGACAGCTTCGGCTACCTTAATTTTCCAACCATTCTAACAAGTTGTGACGGAATCCTGACCAACTCTCTGATGTACGCAGACCTGGCAAGGGATGCTAACTGGATACCTTCAAGGACCATCACTAAATTATCCCCGCAGGGAAAAGAGGTCGAGGACAGAGATGCATTAGGCATATACTCTACAGCTGTTTATGGTTATAACGAACAACTTCCGGTAGCAGTTGCTAATAATTCCAGGCAGGGGCAGGTACTCTCAGAAGGGTTTGAGGATTATTATACGCTTAACGTAGCGAGCGATTTTTTAAGGATAAATTATTCGCCGTTTAAATTGTTATTCAGTTTAACTTCTCTTGGGTCTTCCATCTATAGCATTTTTAATACTGGCTCCAGTGCACCTATGCTTGTCCGAAATATTGCGCATACCGGCTATTATTCCTTGCAGATCCCTACAACTGCTAACAGTGCTGCAACAAGCATCAGCGCATCAGGTGTTTGGGGAATGAACATTAGTTTCTTAAATGATGGCGGAGGATTTTTCTACCCCGGGGATTATTATCATAAAAGAAGTCCGGCCTTTACCAATTTTGACATGTATAATCCATTTACTATTTTTTATAACAATACTATAGCCAAAAAATATGTCCTTTCTTATTGGGTGAAACCGGTTTCTGGAAGTGCAAGTGCAACAAGCTATGCATTAACGGATAGTTCAGGTTTTGAAGTAACAACTGCCCATTTTTTTCATGCGGTACCCAAATCAAATATCATAGACGGCTGGCAACAGTTTGAAGTGACATTTACTGTAGGTGCGACTCAAAGTTCCGGTGTTTTATTATTACCACTCAATTACTATGTGGATGATATCCGGGTCTATCCTGCAGATGCCAATATGAAATCTTTTGTGTACAACCCGGTAAATGAAAAGCTGATATCCACATTGGATGAAAATAATTTTGCCACATTTTATGAATATGACCAGGAAGGCAACCTCGTCAGGACCAAGAAAGAAACAGAGAAAGGTGTAATGACTATTTCAGAATCCAGGAGCAATAACCCCAAGAGCAATGCGTACAACGTTCATTAAAATAGTATTGATAGCGACCTTTTACACTCCATGCCTGTTTGCACAAACGGCAAACCCAAAGCAATGGGATATGGTAAAGGAAATGTTCTACCAGATCAAAACAATGAAACAGTACGGCTATAAATACACGCTTTCTGCAAAGTTCCCGGATGGATCTGTCGAGCAAGTAAAAGGAGATGTCTTTATGAACACTGATAATAAAACGATGCTTACGGATTGCAAAAGTGTCACTACCCTTTTAACGGATAAATGGTACCTGACTGCTGACCATAATAAAAAGACAATAAGTATTATCAATATCAATAAAAGCAGTAAAAAAAGGTTTAAAGAACAGGCCGATCAGTTTGTTTTTGGCAATACGGATTACACCAATGAGTATGTGGATTCAGCTATACTCGGCAAAGGCACTATAAACATGTTCCACAGGTCAGGGGATACTGTAAAATGTAGTATTATTTTTTCACCTGAGTCTCAGATCAAAAATATTGACCTGGTATATGACTATAACCATAAAGTCCCTTTGAGTTATACCGTGAAGTTATTTTATCCCTTTGAGATAAAAGATAAAAGGTTCAAAGGAAAAGGTACTACCAAAATGCTTACATGTAATAACTATACCAGGGACATTGATAAAAGCAGGTATGAGGTGCAGAGCTATTTTATGGTTGTTAACGGGAAGGCCATTTTGAAAAAATATAAAGAATATACTTTGAAAACTGATCTATAAAAATCTTTTTTATGGTAAGACATTTTATGACAAGGTTAAGGGTATTGCAGCTAACAATACTCTGCATTTTTCAGTTGTTTTGTCTGAATACATCTGTATATGCCCAGACCTATAACTATAACACTACGGAAGCATCTTCCATTGTTCCTGCGTTGGTGCTTAAAACCTATGGCACTTTGCCTTATAATATTACTGTATGGAACAATGACTGGGGAACAATGGTATCCCATTCCAACTGGCGCAGTTTTTTTAAATTCAAAAGCAATAATTCTTTTGTAAAATTTTCAGTAGACCATTATTATTTTAAACTAACCGACAGTGCTTATACCTACATGCTGACATACCAGCTGACAGGTTACACTAGCCCAGATACTTCAACTTCTACTGTCATCAATGATACTTTAAAGATCAGTTATAACCCCGATTCCCTAAGTGCATTTCAGGATATACAGCTAAAAAAATATAGTGGCTTTTACAAGATTCAGGTTTCTTTAACCGGGTTGTATGATATAACTAATCCAGCCATAGCCCCGGTAGCTATGACTATTTCTACTTTAAAAAGATTGAATTTTAATATTGAGGCTTCCATTCTTACACAACGGTATGACCTTAAAATAGGTTCCTTATCCGGATCGGGTACGGTTGCTTATGGTAGTGGTTCATCGCTATACAATGCTTGGGATGCCTCCCATATTTTAGATAACTATTTAGCAGTAAGCTTTAATGAGTCGGGATTAAATTTGCCAACACCAGTTTCTTACGAATTGGAATGGGCGTATGTAGATGACTACCGACGCAATATCCGTTCGGATTCCATGTGGCGAGCCTCAACCAGTGAACTCAGTTTTGATTTCCTCCACAACAGCACAAGGATTTGGGTGGATACACCTTATTACAGGATACCACTTGTTTATCCCCGTGGTTATATCGTAATGCGGGCAAGGATGATGCGCCCTGATTCAAGCCTTTACCAATTCCCAATATACTCTGCCTGGACCTATTCGGTACCGGATTCTGGTAATATCGCAGGTCTCTCTTCTACTAATAGCTATTATTCTATTGACAGCGCATATGGCAAAGACAGTGTAAACTGGCAGTATACGATCAGTTTTGCAGAAGGCGGGAAGTATAAACATGTACTCAGCTTTTATGATGGCCTGCTGAAAAACAGGGAAAGCATAACCAGGTTCAATTCTTCACTTAATAAGCTTATTGTAACCCAAAACATCTATGATTTTGAAGGGCGGCCGGCAATAAAAATATTGCCTACACCAGTAGACAATACAAATTTTTCTTACCAATATAATGTAAGCCTTAATTCGGCTACCAGCGCACCCTATAAAGCTGCTGATTTTGATACGGTCAGGTTACTGTCATGCCCTTCGGAAGCTTTGCTTTCACCCCTTGCTGCTACTTCGCTTGCCAGCAAATATTATTCCAAATATAACCCTGACACCTCCTCAGGACTACAAATGTATGTACCTGATGCAGGGGGGTATCCTTTAGTGCAAACAATTTATGAACCTGGTTTCAATGACAGGGTACAAAAGCAAGGAGGTGCCGGCAGCCACTTACAGATCGCAGATTCTAATATTATTGAGAATGAGTATGTTGGGGCTACCCAGCAAGATCTGAATATTTTGTTTGGAGGCAATATAGGCTGGGCAGGTTTTTATAATAAAACAGTTAGTAAAGACCCCAACCGGCAACTTTCGCTATCCGTTAAAGATTTTAAAGGCAAACAGGTCATGACAACAATGGTAGGTACTGGTCCGAGTTCACTGACCCATGCTATTGTTGCCAATGACAATGTTCCGGGCGCAACTTATTTTGAAGAAGACCTGATTGCGGGTATGCCGCAAAGAGTGATTGGGGATAATAAGATACTCGATAAGGATTTTTTTATTGAAGCCGATGGTAATGATACCATTCAATATATCTACAGCTATGTCCCTTATCCTACACCATGCGATAGTGCCTATCTCTCCGTCAAGGCATCTTATTATTATACGGCAATTGACCAATGCGGCAATCTGCAGATATCAAAGAGCGGAACACTTGGAACTACAGGGGTTGTAAAAGTAGCGACACCTGTACCATTCACCGGCAACAGGGATTATGCTTTCCTCGCAAAGGGTAGGTACCAGCTTCATAAAGTGCTGACAATAGACCCCAATGATGTGTATGTTGCCGTAGATTCTTTTATGAATGGTAAGAACTGCCTCTATGATCAGCCTCATTTTGTCCGCCAATCAGTGGAAGCGACTAATTTCCCTTGCCCGAATGTGGACAGTAACGATTGTGCGTCCCTTAAACAGGAAATGATAGACGAATTATATCCCGACCATAAATACGGTAAGTATTTTATATATTCCACCAGCCCGAACATTATTGATTGCCATGATGATTCGGCCTCCATTTTCTCAAACTCTGATAAGCTGCATTACCGCTATCAAAAATCTTGTCTTACTTTACCCGACAGCGCTGTAGATGCCTATGGGAATGTTTACCATAATCTCAGTACTATTGATCCCTGGACATTTATTACTGTGTTCAATAATGATATTGCCACTGCATTGCTACCACTGCATCCTGAATATTGTAAACTGCAAGGCTGTTATCTCGATACCTTCAAAACTCAGGTTTTGGCCATACCTGATGCGGTGTCAGCAGGTAACCTGAATTTACTTTTATTGGATAGCATAGTTGCAAAAGACCCGATAAAATCCGTACTGACATCAGGGCTTGGATATGCCAATCCTGCGGACTCACTAAAGACATTTAAAGGTGGCATATTGCGTCTTGATACAATGGCTATGTTAAAAGCTTATTGTGGTTGTACAGATTCCATCATGTTAATCGATTGTATGAACCATTTATTTGGCAAACAGATCAACATGCGTTTGCTGACGAATGACTTTGTAAAGAACTCCTACTGGAGCGATGTAACGGATCTCTATTTCAAGAACAGGGAACGAATGAAGAGTATGCTTACCAGCAACCTTAATAATCATTGTGGCCCATGCGATTCTGCCCGTATGAAGCTCATCCCTTTGCCCCTCATACCTTCTTATTATGATTCTACAGGCAGTATAGACCCGCATTCAAGCTTATGGTCATCATTTGGCACAGATACGGCCGGATTGATGCACTCATTTATTAGTGCAATAGATTCCGGCATAACATTATCTAAAGATTCCATATCCAAATTACGCGATAGTACAAGAGGCGTTTATTCTTCAACAGATTCAGTGCTTTGTGTGGGCCAGATAGATACCATACTCGAAAGGCTATCGAATTGTATTGCCTATAGTACTACATTAAAAACAGCATTAAGAACCACACTTGACAGTCTTTGTACAGCCAATGCTGTGCAATATGGCGATTTTACACCTGATCAGATACAGTATGTGCTTGCCCGTAATGGGCTTAGTCCGGGTGACCTCTGTAACCCTTACCTGGTTGAATATAATCGGATGACGCCAGCTTTCCCTAGCGCAGGTAACTGTAAAGACCAATCCTTTTTTGATAATATAAAGACCTTTCTTAACAAGCCGGTACCGTTATCTTCACTCATATCAGCAGCTACTACTTCGCCGAGTTCAGTCTCGGGCTATAAGTTGAATACGGCATTCAGTGCCTTTGAGGACAGTATGTATACCATACTCACTTCAGATACAGTTAAGGTATATGCTACCTATAAATCAAGTTCCAATCTCTACACATTATTTATTACACCTGCACTTGCTGTAGGGGATACTATCAGGATCAATATCCGTGGTGCAGATACCATATCTGCCTGCCATAATATTTTTAAGAATGTAGGTGGTTCAGACTCATCTTCTGTTCTAAGTATTTCCTGCATCAATAACCAGCCGCAGCAGATAACGGTAGGCCTTATTGGTGATTTTACATTTGTGGCAAATGTTTTTCATTCCTCAGGAATGACGTACAACAATTGCACTTTAATAGGTTGGGCTGACAGTGTTGCTACCATGAATTTTGATGCCAACCCACTTAACGGTTGTGTCACCTGTAAACAGTTCAGGACGCTGTTCACACAGTTTATGGACAGTATGACGGTTTGGAATGTAAAAGGAACAGACCATCCTTTATACCAGACCATGCTTGGCAATTTCATGAATTATAAGCTTGGTAAAATTTATTCCAATGCCGATTATTCAATTTTTCTTCAGAGCTGCGCCCTTGCCGATAGTGTGAAGCTTAAACAGTACGTTGCCTACAGCACGCTGATATTTAATGATTCTGCGGCCGTTGAAAGGTTTATTGATTCTGTCAATGCTATTTCACCGCTTGTATATATAACTCCCCGTAAGGACGATAGTTTAAGTGGTGGCACTCCTGTCATCAAAGTACAGGTAAACTTGAATGCTGTACCGCTGGATATAATGTATAAATTCGTTGCTTTATTTAACAGGTATACAGACCATATTACATCCAAGCTGGTAAATACACCTTTCCCAACACTTGAAGATGTGAATGCACTAGGTATTATTTATACACCTAAGGGCAAATCTTTCATCCCGAATGCAACGGCTATTTTTGGTTCCGGCACTGCTGTGACACTTAACGGCCCGAGAACCATAAAGGTCTGGAATGGGCGTTCCTATTTTTCAGATACTTTTTATACGATACTGGAACCAGGTGGTGTAAGTGCCTGGCAGGTCTCAAGGGATGTTTATGCGATGAATGCGTACATCATCAACAATAGCTTGTATGCAACGTCGTTTATGCCAAACTACCAGAGTACCATTAACCCTGATTATTATAAACCTGAAAAGCAGGCTTATCTTGCTTATACATACAGTCTGAATAATCTGCCTGATTATCAGGTACTGGATTCCATACAGGAGTTAAATCTTATGAGTGGCCGTGTGCCAATATTTGATACGGAAACGGTCAGCTATACCAAGCCGTTTAATCCGAATATCATCAGCAATTTGTATGTAGCCAAAACTTCCGGTGCTAATGGCCTCTACGATACATTGAGAAAAGTGCTTTCACTTACCGCGGCACATGGTACGGCTGGACAAATATTTTTCGATCCAAACACTACAAACATCACTACAGGTTTGAATGCATACAGATGTGGGGATGGCAGTTACTGGTACCGCTATTTCGGGCCAAAGGATACCATGTACAACGTATATGTGCATATGCCTGCATACATACCGAGGTATATGCATAAATCTTACCTGCTGGATAGTATCTATGCAGTACCTCCGCCTCATGTTAATTTAATGCCTGGGGACAGTACTTCAAGATTTTTTGTACTTGTACTAAAGAATGGCACTGCAAGGATCAAAGTATATGGTATGACCGATTTTGTGATCGGTAAAAATATAGAGCTGGATAATGTGTTGCTGGCAAGTGACAATATGTCTTCAGACGCATTGCCAACCCTCGATACTTTTAATAATTGTGAACGGAGTAAATTGAAATCAGCTGTACGCATGGGTATTATTACGTATCACCGCTATATTGATTCCATACGCCTTGCACTGGATAACGGGTTTATGGACTATATGATGAAGGGGGTGCGGGAAAAAATGATACTTGGCTACCGAGATCAGGAATTTAATACAACCCTGTATTATTATGACCGTGCTGGTAACCTTACATCTACCGTGCCACCACAGGGAGTGGTACAACTCAACACCACCAAACTAGGTAAGGTCGACTCCGCAAGGACCTCAGATACTACTTATGGTGATATCTTCCCGGCACACAAAAAAATAAGTTCCTACAGTTATGACAGCCGCAATGAAGTGATAGCTCAGCAAACACCTGATGGCGGAAAAACCGTTTTCATGTATGATGCTGCCGGCCGGCTTGTGCTCTCGCAGAATGCAAAACAAAAACAAACCGGGGCGGGCACCTATAATTTGTATGATAACCAGGGGCGTATTATTGAAACAGGACAAACTTCAATAGCCCGCTTATGCCCTACAGGAGGAGGTGTAATACAGTATGATAATATTACCTTCCCACATCCTATGCCTTGCGATAGTGTGCCAGGTTTATGTACTGGGTATGTATGGATGTATATGAACCCTGATGGTACTGTAACTTATTCTCCATACATGGGATGGGTTTACAATCTGATTAATGAAACTAACCAGGACATAATCAATGCTGTACAAAGCCAGCCACGAACCGATGTGGTCATGACCATTTATGATACCGCTACAAAAGACCTTAAAAATTATACAGACCTGACCCAGCAGACCAACTTACGTAAACGGATTGCCTGTGTAAAATATTTTTCAAATCTCGATGGTGGAGATAGATACTTTACTGGGTATGATTTTGCCACGCATTATAGTTATGATGTGGATGGTAATGTGAATACACTTGTACAGGATTTTAACCATCATCTGGACTCTTTTAAACAGCGGTATAAACGCATTGATTATAACTACGACCTTGTAAGTGGCAAGGTGAATATGTTGAGTTATAACCGTAGCCATGCCGACCAGTACTATCAACGGTATACCTATGATGCCGATAACAGGATCACTCAAGTTGAGACCAGTAACGATGGCTATATCTGGCAGCGTGATGCAGGCTATAGTTATTATGACCATGGACCGCTTGCACGTGTGAGTGTAGGTGATCTGCGTGTGCAGGGAATTGACTATGCCTATACCATACAGGGTTGGTTGAAAGCCATAAATGGTGATACGCTCAGTTCCGCATATGATATGGGAGGTGATGGATCTACGACTACTGTTTATGCAGCGGACGTTACCGCAGGTACCATTGACTATTTCAGTGGTGATTATAAACCTATTGCTCAAGGTAAAAAAGTAGAGCACATATCAAATCCGACGCTCAATCTGTATAACGGTAATATAGCCAGGCAAACTGTAGCTATCACTCCATTCCAACGACTTGAAAAACAATATATCTATGACCAGCTCAATCGCATCAATAGTACAAGCTATGGGTCAATAGATGCAGCCAGCAATACTATTACAGGGCTTAATGATTATTTTAACCGTTATAAATATGACCAGGATGGTAATATCACCAAGCTGATACGGTATGGCAATAAAACAGGCACGCCAACACCCGCTGTTGCACTGATGGACAGCTTCACCTATTTCTATCCCAAGACAACGGTAAATAATCAGTTGCAGGATATTACAGATAGTGCAACTGATGTAACAGGATATAAAAATGATATCAAACATTATACCGATACAGGTAAGTCAAGGTATATGTATGATGCTATTGGCAACACAACTAAAGACCTTGTAAGTGGACAGGACTCAATATACTGGAACCTGTATAATAAAGTAACACAGGCCAGCGATACGGCCAAAAAGACCCAGATCCAGTTCTCTTATGATGGAGCAGGCAACCGTGTAGGTAAGTATGTATATGTAAATACCGATAGCGGTAGCACAGAGGACGATGATTTTTATATACGCGATGCACAGGGCAATATTCTTGCTGTATACAATATGAACAGAGCGTATAAGGTTCAGTACGTAAAATACCAGCTTCCGTTAATAGCACATATAACAGGTGACTTGCGATCTAGTACTGGTACAACAGATCATAATTTTAATCATAACTTTACGAATCCGGTATTCGGGCATGATCCGGGCTTTACAAAAGCTTTACTCAATTATTCTGTAGTATCGGGCGGACAAACTAATTTTGCAGGTACTGCCATGTCTGGTAAAACGGTAGCTTATTATATGACTCATAGCAGTGCTATATATAATAATATGGTCCTTTCAGGGGCAGGCTATGTTTTCTCATTAGCTGCTTTTGAACGGGCGCATCCGGATTCTGTACTTGCCCCAGCTATCATGAGTGTGTTCAATACGAATGACTACATTACAGGCTCCCATTATATAAGTGCCTTGCTTAGTGATACAAGCCTTGCCATGCGTAAGCGTGTTCTGCATTTGATGAACAATACCGGCAATGACAGCTTGATAATGGCTTTAGCTTCAGCTTATAACTCTCCTGTGCTAGGTACTGCCGACAGTACAGCAGATGCGCTACTGCCAAATTTACCAGCGTCATCCTATGCTATTTTTAATACCTTGCGGTCATTGAAAGATAGCATGTACAATACCTTCCATAACTATATAAAATTACTTGCATCCGATACGCTTATTTACAGGGATAGTTTTTATGTGGGTACCGGAGGTATACTTAACACGCAACTACAAAACATAATTTCAGCATATGGCGATAGCAGCCGTGTGTCGAAGTTTATGAATACATGGACTGGTGCTGGTACCCAATTGTTAAGGGTGACGGATACGCCTTCGATGCTTAGGGTGGTGTATTCAGATTCTGCAGAAGCCTATATGAACCTGGTAGCTGACAATATGGGTGAAGCCTATATTGATAGTTCTATTGCAAGTGTACCACATCTTGACCCTGAATGTTATGCCATAAGTGTGTCGTCGGCACTAGGGTTGGGTAGTGTGCCAACTTTGTACACGGGTGGAGCTTATGTAAATGAATATCTTGGAGAGACTTACTGGTTGGGAGAACACCATTTATATGGCTCATCAAGGCTGGGTGTAAAACAGTACTGGAAATCGCAGCTGGCAAGCATATTTGACTACACTAAAGCACCTGCCTATATAGATACGATACGCTTGAACGTTCGAGTGCCATGGTATAGCACGGAGTATCAAGATGGTATAAATTTTGCAAGTACCACACCTTATGGGCAAACCTATACCAGCCCATATACTACACAACATAGTATTGGTTTGAAATACTATGAACTGACAGATCATTTGGGTGATGTGCTGGCGACAATAAGTGATAAACGAAACGGTAAAGATTTGAACGGCGATACCATAATAGATGTGTATAGAGCATCTATACCGACCGCATATGATTACTATCCTTTTGGTATGCTCATGCCGGGACGGTATATACGAGATACAGCCGAGCATTGTGCGATCATGACCCAGACCATGATGGTGCCGCAATGGGTGTCTGTTTCTGTTGGGGTAAATCCGGGCCCTGTAAATATGATAGGTGGTGCTGTACCTACCTGGTTCTCACCAACTTCTGTAAGTGTGTTTGCGCCGGCACCAATGTTCGGACTGAGTTTAGATATGAGTAGTTTAAGCGTAAACGGGTCATCAAATATCTCTTACAGTGTTACATCACTTACAGGTACCTGGCAAGCCAGTGTTGTAGATAGTACGGGTAATACAGTTGCCTCACAAGCAGTACAGGGGCCGGGCAGTTTTAGCCTTGATTTTGTACCTGCCAGTACTACAGCACAGTTCCAGTTGGTGTCGGTAAACCCTGGAGGTACGGTACGCTGGGCGAGCCCGACGTATAAAACGCTTACCTATGTGGCTGGTACTGTAACAAGCCTTGTTTGTAATGGGGAGAAGGATAGGTATCGTTTCGGGTTTAACGGGCAGGAAAAGGATAATGAAATTGCGGGTGTAGGGAATAGTCTTGATTATGTCAAGCGAAGTTATGATCCAAGAATTGCAAGATTCAAAAGTGTTGATTTTATTGCCTATAAATTCCCAATGTTAACACCATTTCAATTTGCATCCAATTCTCCAATACAAAACGTAGATATGGATGGCTTGGAAGGATATAAAGTTGTAGACTATCAATCTAAGACAACAACTATTATTGTTGATATTTTTTATGTGCCTAAAACAAGTGATAATAGCGGCCCAGGTCAATATAATTCTGGATTTACACCTAAGCAAGCTAAAAAATATGCAAAAAGTATCCAAAGAGAATATAAAACCGGAAAATTCGTAGATAAAAGTCACGCTGACGAAGATGGAAAGCCCTTTAAAGCTCAACTTCAGGTTAAGATGCATGAATTGGATCCTAAAACGGATCGAAATGAAGCTGTAAAAATAGTCAACGAAGATAAAGAAGCCCGAGTATTACTTGAAAGAGCTGAAGAGACTTCTCGAAAATTGCCCGATGGATCTACCGAAACGACCCAAGGTGCAACAACAACAGGAGTTACTAGAATAACTGATGTAAATGACGATCATACTAACACCCACGAATTATGGCATAACTTAACCCATAGACATCCGGATGCTCCGGACGATTTAAAAAATCAAATTGATCCTAATAATCAGATGCCGGGACACAAAGCAGCAGGTGGAATATTTATTTATGCAGATGATAGAGACGGAACTAAAACTGAGCATTTAAACCAAAAAAACGTCGATGATGCTCTGCGGACTGTTCCGGAGAGAAGCCCAACTTCAACTACAGTTACAACCCCTTCAGGAACAACGACAACAATCACTGCACCATAATCTAGTTATAACATGAAAAAACTACATTTTATTTTCTTTTTCCTTTTTACTATTAATATGCAAGGTTTTGCTCTTCATTTAGAAAGGCAGAATGTATATTTTATATCACTGGCAAAAAGAACAGACGATAATAAGTTATGGGTAATGTACTACGTATTCATAAATGGGAAAGTATATTCCGGTAATTATTGGCAAGGATACAACGCAAATTGCAGACTTCCCCAAAAAGTATCCGATAGTTTATATAGCTATCATGTTGATGAAAACATATTTCTTCTAAAAAAGAAAATTGACAAATTACAACTGAAAAATTTTCGGACAAAAAATTTGTCTTTGAACAAAGGATTCTATTGGAATTGTATTAAAGTAAAAATGTCTTATGTTTTGCTAGATTGCAATATAGAAGAAAAAGATTTTTTGAGCTCAATGTTTGATAGATTTAATGGCATCAAACCATTATCTATTGACATTACTAGTATTTCTGTTTCTAAATCACTACCTAATGATTTTTTAACTTTAATCGAAGAGAAAATAAAATAATACATCAAATTGTCCCTTCCGAATAAAACAAAATATGCTTTCAAAATCACTAGTAATCTAGTTTTTATCCGTTCGGTATGTTGATGCCGGGACGGTATATACGGGATACAGCCGAGCATTGTGCCATCATGACTCAGACCATGATGGTGCCGCAATGGGTATCTATTTCTGTTGGGGTAAATCCGGGTCCTGTAAATATGATAGGAGGTGCTGTACCTACCTGGTTCTCACCTACTTCTGTGAGTGTTTTTGCACCGGCACCAATGTTCGGGTTGAGTTTAGACATGAGTGGGTTGAGTGTAAACGGGTCGTCAAATATCTCGTATAGTGTTACGTCACTTACTGGTACCTGGCAGGCTAGTGTGGTAGATAGTACGGGCAACACAGTTGCCTCACAGGCCGTACAAGGCACAGGGAGCTACAGTTTGGATTTTGTACCAGCCAGTACTACTGCACAATTTCAGTTGGTATCTGTAAACCCTGGAGGTACGGTACGCTGGGCGAGCCCGACGTATAAAACGCTTACCTATGTTGCAGGCACTGTAACTTCGTTGGTTTGCAACGGGGAGAAGGATAAGTATCGGTTCGGTTACAATGGACAGGAGAAGGATAATGAATGGGCGGGTGTTGGGAATGAATACAACTTTGGGGCACGACTTTATGATACACGTGTTGCTCGGTTCTCGTCTGTTGACCCTGATGTTAGAAAATATCCGATATGGTCGCCATATTCTTATGCTAAAAATGATCCTACAAGATATGTGGATATAGGTGGTCAGGGACCTGGCGATAAGGTTATCATTTTTACAGGAGCAATCTTAGTTCCAGCTTACCAAAAGGTGACCCCTACAATGCTTTATATAGAAGATCAAGTAGCAAAGTCCACGGGAGCAGTTACAATGTATCCCACGACGTATATTGAGAATGATGACAACTATATTAAGTCAGCAGTAACAGAAATTAAATCTTGGAGGGAAGCAAATCCCCATGGTAAACTTGCTATCGTTGGTTATAGTTATGGAGGAGTTGTGGCTATGAAATTGTCAAGAGCACTTGATAAGGAAAATTTAGGAGTTGACCTTTTGGTTACATTAGATGCTGCAAATGGTACAGGGAGTGACAAAATTGATAGAACGATACCAAGTAACGTTAAAAAAAATGTTAACTACTATGAAACCAATGCTAAAAATGTACCCCTTGGTCTTAAATCACTTATGTCCTCAAAAGGAGGCCCCAATTCAAGAGCGGCAGGCAATAATACTACTCAAATTAAGAACATTGATGACAGCAAAAGCCAATATACTGGGAAGGAGGACTATTATAACGGAACTGTAAACCATTATAATATAGATGATTTAAGGAAGAAGGATATTGTATCTGATGTTAATCAATGTGAAGAAGAAACCGCGCCACCAACAAAAGCTCCAGCACCTACAACAGCGTCTCCTGCTACAACAAACACACAAACTAAAAATTAACTATTTATGAAATTGATATTTTTAAGAGGTATATTTTGGACGTTATTCGGAGTGCCAATTTTAACATTCTTAACTATTACACTTTATAACTCAACCAATGGTAGGGTTAATCTTATGAATGAAAATATAATGTGGATTTGCTTTTTAACCTTGCCAGTTTCCGCAATTTACTTCTTAGTAAAAAAAATAGATTGTATAAAATATATGGGATAATTGTTTCAATTTATGTGGTTTACTTAATTTATGACTTCTTAAAAGAAACTAGTGGCGCGTTGTAGGATATTGCATATCAGATTGGCAATATAGCACATTGTTGATTCGGGTTTTCGCGCTGTTGTTTTTCTTTCTCACTAACTGTGAGGCTATGTAAATAAACAATTCTTTCCGTCGTTGTTGGTATGCCGTATAGCTAAGTGTATGTTGCGTACCAACACCTGCCCATTAAAATACTGGCCAAATCCTTTTTGTGCCAGCAAAATCATAGCAATAATTAATAGCTGTCTGGTTTTCATACTATATTTGTTTTTTGGGTGAAAAATAAATATTGAGAAGGATTTATAGTAAGAAATGATTTCAGCCTATAATAAACACGGCAATAAATAAAATTATCCTTGTCATTTTAGGGTACACCATCACTTTGTTTTCCATTTTGACAACAGTATTCTTTCATCTTTTATAGGATCATAATAATATATTTTAAAATTCACACAATCAATTTGAAAATCAATTATTGGTTCAAATCTAATGTTATTGTTTAACCGATTTGTATCCAGTAATAATTAAACTCTTTTGAAGAATACCCTCTAACCATAGAAGATAAATGCTCATGATACTTTTTATAGTATTGGATTTCTAATCTTTTGATTGTATCTAAATTAAAAAGAGTATAGGTAATACTATCAATATTGATTGTAGGTTTCCCCTTAATATCATTGTATTGAAAAGTGTCAACCTGGTGATTAGTATTGACTAAAGATTGACTGAATGTTTGTTTTTGTCCTTGGCATTTAAAAATACCAAGCAAACAGAAAGGCATTAGGGCTAATAGTATTGTTTTCATAAAAAAATCCTGTATGAATTATCTTAACGGGAATTTCTTTCAACAGAAGTTCCATTTATTTTTTCAAGAGTAAAAAATACCCCATCGATATTTACCAAAATATTCTTGCCGTTTATATAAAAATCTATAGCTGGGTTTGGATTTTTAGTTGGGGGATCAGCTGTTAGTATCCAAACAGAATCTGAAAGGAAGTGTAACTTTAAATAATCGATATTACATTCATTTGCAAAAATGTAATCCTTAACCATAACTTCCTGCTTGTAATATTTTTCTATAGGAATGGAATTATCGAATAGGATTAGTTTGTTATTTTCAAATTCCACTGACATTTTCTTTAACTTTTTTAGTTTAGTATCTTCAATACCAAAAATATCACACGTTTCAATTGAAATTACCCTCCATTTCCCTTTGAATACAGTGAAACTATCAGGTAGTAACGAATGTTTTATTGAGGTCTGCCCCATTCCATTATTGACTATAATGGACATAAATAAAATTATTAATAATCTTTTCATATTTTATTATTTAATGTTTAGTGCTGTAAATGCCCTCTGAATATACTTTCGCAGTTGCATCGGCTCTTATTTTTAATCCTTTAAGCGTTTCATATTTTCCAGTTTTTTGGTTTTTAGCACGCGCGTATTTCTCAAATCCACTTCTTATTTTGCCTGGATCCATTTCATTACTATTGACAATTTTGAATAATGCCTTTCCTGCTGCACCATTAAAACTTGCAATTACTAAAGCATCAAATTCATTTTGAGTTAAAGGAACTTTTATTTGTCTATGTATTGGACCTTCCTTTTCCTCAACATCTTTATTGAATACATCTTCAGATTTTGGTTTAGTTAATCCATTTTCGAATGGTTTTTCTGCTGCGTTTTTTGAAGGTCCTTGCAGGGGACCCTTATGTATTAAATGTCCATATGCAACTGTCGCATTGCTAGAACAATCATTAAAAGGACAAGTAAATTCGTTGCCATCACCATCTGTTCTATTGGATTCTTTTGTACCCCATGGATCGTAACTTTTCACTACTTCTCTGCCTTTATCAGAAAGGTGCATGTTTTTTGCATTATAAGCCGCCTGCCAAGTTTTTCCATCATATTTTTCTTTCGAGCCATCGGGATTAGTTCTGATATCACCAGGACATTCACCATGTGGTCCTTCTCCACTATCACCTTTAATATCGTAGTAATACAGCGGATTATCTTTAAATGCTGAATATGGACTAGTTGATGAATTTGTTATTGGATCCAAATTCAATCTTCTTCCTATTTGCGTACTATATTCCCAAAACTCTGCGCCAGTAAAATTTCCAACTCCCGCAATCTCATTATCCTTTTCCTGGCCGTTGTACCCGAACCGGTACCTATCCTTCTCCCCATTACAAACCAACGAAGTTACAGTACCTGCAACATAAGTAAGTGTCTTATAAGTCGGGCTCGCCCAGCGTACAGTACCACCAGGGTTCACAGATACCAACTGGAACTGTGCGGTAGTACTTGCAGGTACAAAATCTAAGCTATAACTACCAGTACCCTGTACGGCTTGTGAGGCAACTGTATTACCTGTACTGTCAACCACACTTGCTTGCCAGGTACCTGTAAGTGACGTGACACTATAAGAGATATTAGACGACCCATTTACACTCAGCCCGCTCATATCTAAACTCAATCCGAACATAGGCGCCGGAGCAAACACACTTACAGAAGTTGGTGAGAACCAGGTAGGTACAGCACCACCTATCATATTTACAGGACCCGGATTTACCCCAACAGAAACAGATACCCATTGTGGCACCATCATGGTCTGGGTCATGATCGCGCAATGCTCAGCTGTGTCCCATATATACCGTCCCGGCATGAGCATACCAAAAGGACACCATCTTTCATTTCCAATATTTCAAAGAGTTTTTATTAATATTCCCAATTACAAGTAGTAATAGAAAGAACACAAACACCCCATAAGGTTGCCTGTTTTATTTATTATTTTATCAAAATCTTATTGATCCTATTGCTTTTTACACCCGTATTTTTGAAAAACAACAATTGTGATGCATTACCTTACTTGAACCAACTAGCAGGAAATTGTTTTCTTTTCATTTCCTTTAGAGTTCTTATTGCGCTTGAATCATTTTTATCCGCAGCTTGTTTCAGATATTCTAAAGCAATTTTTCTTGTTTTATCATCCATTTTAAAAAGAGCTGAATCCCCTGATTTATTAGCATAAGTTTCTTCTAAACTAAAATAAACATCCCAATATGCATTTACATAATCGTATTTATTTGCCATATACATAGCCCAAAAAAGGAACTTGTCAGGTGATTCGTCAAGAGCATTTAATTCTAATTCTTGATATGAAGGCACATCACCTTTTAACCACACATTTTGTTTCAATTTATCAACAGAATGCTTGGGGGCATTCATCGATAATGTACCATAATATACCAAGAACTATTCCTATGGCTAATGTTGGAATGATACAAAAAAGTTTGTTTTTCATAACTGTTTATTTGTGTTTATCTTTATCTGGTCCAGACTCAGGTTGTTTATCAGGAGTTTTATTATCAACTTGGGGAACATTTGAGATGTCCCTACCATATCGTAGTTTATCCCACCATATAGCATGAGCATATGGTATCCAACCTCCTTTATAAGATACTACTATCTCACCATTTATATACATAGATAATAAATTGCGAGGATGAAATACTAAAATAAGTCAATGCATTCTGATCAAAACTAATATTTATAGCGTCATATTTTCCTATATGAGGGATTGCTTTTTTTAATTCAATAGTTCCATATTGGCATTTAAAATAATTTCTTCCATTCTTGATATATAATTTGTATTCTTTTCCATGAATTTCATTATTGGAGATTTTTTTTCATAATCCTCAATTGAAATTTGCTTTTTCACATTTAGAGATTGCCCATCTTTATTTATAGATAACAATTCAATTTGAACTGAATGGTTTGGTAATTGATGGTCATTTAAATAAACCAATAACTCATTTTCCTCAATACTAAAAATGTGTTTATCGCCTTTGAGCGTGGGAATACTTTGCAACAAACTTAATTTCTTAGAAAAGCAAAAAATTGAATCTTTATCAGTTGTGACATAAATTTTATCATTAAAAATAGCTATGTCTCTAAACCAACTTCTAGAAAAATTTCCACTCGTTGTTTTTGATAAATAACGTTTACTTGATCTCATTTCTCCAGTAGTAATATTTACTTCCTTTATGTTTGAATGATACACATCAGTTATATAAACATAATTACCACATACCACTAAAGATTTTGGACCAATACTCTCATCCTCTTTATATTCTTCATATCCAATATTATTCGAGTCCTCATTATTCACCTTAAATGTCCACATTTTGTAATCATAATTTTTTATTGTATCATTTAAGTTGTCCTTTTGCTTTACATTTTCAATTTGAGCATTTAATTTTTGTAGAAAAAAAAGAAAAACAATTGAAAAGATAAAAAATCGACTATATGCTTGTTTGTTGTTCATTAGCTTATTATTAAAATCCAATTTTATTAAGAACAGAGCCAATCATTCTTTGCCCTGGATAAACACTATTCATTAAAGTTTCACTAAATTTTGGAGGAGGGGCCTGTTTAAAATAAGTTTGAGGTGGTGGTACATAATGCATTTGTTTTGAAGCAGAATTTGATTGATTAGTAACATTCTGTTTAACTGTGTTATTATTAGCAACAGTTGATTTTGAGTTATCATCTGGTGAATCCCATTTATAAAAGCCTGAAACTTTTTTATCCCAGTAGCCCTTACCATTAACAGTTATTTGTACCTCTTTCGGTCCAGTAGAACAGCCTGACTGTATTGCTTTATATGATATAACATTCCCATTTTCATCTTTTGTAACGTCTGTAATAAGCCCAATATGACTAGTAGGATTACCAGTATTAAAAGTTACGGCATTCCCAGCTTGAATTTCATTTACGTTATCGACTTTGGTAGATGCATTTATAATTTGTGTGACTCCTCTACCTGTACTTTTACCTACGGGATCTTCCATCCCGGATGCTACAATACATTTTGAGACAAGTCCGGAGCAATCAATTGCTGAACCTGGTCCACCATTACCTTTAGAACCAGGTTTACCATCACCATTTGAACTATAACCATGTGGATCACCAGGACTAGCGTCTGCCCATTTATGTGCTTCAGAAACGGCAGTGGCTCTTTGAGCTGAATCAGCACCTGTTGGGTCTGCAAATTGAATCGGATTATTAGCGAATACCGAATAAGGAGAAAGTGAATATTTTACCACTGGATCTATATTCAATCTTCTTCCAGTTTGTGTGCTATACTCCCAAAACGTGGCAGTTGTAAAATTCCCTACACCAGCAATCTCATTATCTTTTTCGTGCCCATTGTAACCAAATCTATAATGGTCTTTTTCCCCATTACAAACCAGACTAGTTACAGTACCCGCAACATAAGTAAGTGTTTTATAAGTAGGGCTCGCCCAGCGCACAGTACCTCCCGGATTTA
>Ga0207134_1038_pt1 | contig 41688 bp, 39 predicted proteins | sample Alteio_BWMinHeat_12_FD_153527 | JGI IMG/M metagenome (GOLD analysis project Ga0207134, IMG submission 153527) | Enriched cells from forest soil in Barre Woods Harvard Forest LTER site, Petersham, Massachusetts, United States -... | ecosystem: Environmental > Terrestrial > Soil > Temperate forest >... | reverse complement strand
TGGTACCGCGATGGTACCGCCGAGAAAGGATGCAGTTTGTGACTAAAAACGGTTTTCCACGAACTTTTCGATACCCTTCCGCCGACCTGCGAGACCAGGTGCGCGCTGCCGTGAAGGAACGCGGCTTCCGTACCGAACAGGCATTCCTGATTGCTGCTTGTGAGCACGAACTCCAAAAAGGCGACAACACAGAAGCGATGGACGACCTTGAGGCCCGCATCGCGGCGACCCTCGCAAACGTAGCCAGGGAGGTGCAAGCCCTCTTCACTCTAGTGCACACACAGGTCGCCCTCACAAATTCCCTCTTGCAGTACGTCCTGACCTGCATGGCTGAGCCTCCCGAGGAAGTATTGCCCGCCGCCCGTGCGCGGGCAAAGCTCAGATACGCAAAGATTCTTCGCCTTGCTGGCCAAGAGGTAGCGACTCGAAACAAAGCCACGCTGGAAGAGGTACTGACTCATGGCAAACAGCAATGAGGGGCGGCCCATCCGCCTCAGGCCCCGTCGGTCAAAGCGAAATCCGAACGACGATCCTCGGAGATATGCCGGAGTCGTCGGATCGGTGCTTCGATTCGCTCAGATGACAAACCGCGCTCGCCGTCGTCGCAGCCAATCACAATCTGAGCCTAATCGCCAGTTTCACTCCTCTCGACTCCGTAGCCAACGGGTGTCCGTCCGTGTGACTTATGCAAAGAACAAAAACGAGGGCCAATGGAAGGCACACGGGCGCTATATTGCGCGGGACACCGCTACGCACGGTGGCGATCCGTCCCGAGCAGGATTTGACACCACCAGAACGGACATAAATATCACGTCGGTCCTCGACGGTTGGCAGCGAGCGGGAGATGAGCGCCTCTTCAAAGTCATTGTGTCCCCTGAGTTCGGCGAACGTCTAAACCTTCAGGATCACACGCGAAAGCTCATTCAGTGCATGGAGAAAGATTTGAAGACGCGGCTGGAGTGGGTGGCCGCCGTACACTTCAATACCGAGCATCCGCACGTGCACATTGCGCTACGGGGGAAGGACCAGCGCGGCTGCGCGCTCGTAATAGCCCGCGACTACATTCGTTTCGGCATTCGGTTCCACGCCGAGAACCTGGCGACTAAAGCTCTTGGCTTCCGAACCGAACGCGATACGGAGGAAGCTCGACAAAGGGAGACCACGCAAGCTCGCTTCACTTCGCTGGACCGGATCATCCAGAGATCGAACGACGGTCAGTCCTCCTCGTTCACCATTACGACCGACGTCACAGCTCCAGGACTCTCCGATCGCGAACGAAGCCTCCAGCAGGATCTGATCGCGCGGCTTGCGCACTTAGAAAAGATGGGCCTCGCGAAATCAGTTGCATCACAACAGTGGTTTGTCCAGAGCGACTTTGAGACGGTCCTTCGAACATTGCAACGAACCCTTGACCGACAAAAGATGCTCGCCGCTCACGGCGCTCTATCCTCAGATCCCCGTCTGCCGTTCGAGATCACTGATATTCGAAAGCTAAAAATAGTCGAGGGACGCGTACTTTTGCACGCAGAGGACGAAGGCAGCGGGCGCCGTTACCTCTTGCTCGAAGGCGTCGACGCCAAGATTCACCTGATATACCACACGGACAGCATCGAAACTGCGCGCCGCGCCGGCAAACTCGCAGTCAATAACTTCGTTCGTTTGGAAAAGCGCTTCGCAGAGAGAATCCCACAAATGAACGTTTCTGACTATGGGGATGCAAACGCACTGCTGGGAAATCAAACGTTCTTCACGAAGCAAGCTCAGTTGTCCCGCACGCGTGCGATTTCATGGAACCAAAATAGCTGGGGTGGGTGGCTCGGTCAGTACTTCGCGAGATTGCGCGCCTCGATTGCAATAGAAACAGTCCCTGCGAGGGTCCGGAAACCGACCCAGCAACGTTAGCCTGGATGGGAGGGACCATCTGAGATCGAAAACTGCACTATCCGTGCATCAAATACCTCCAGCGGTGAAAGTTTATGTGTTGCAATTTTTGCGGTCCTTCCCGAATTCATTCCCTCACGGCTTCGTCCCGGGCTTTGGCTTCCACTTCTCGTGAAGGTCGATTGGCTTTTGGTCCACAGGGAAGATTTCGTGGAAGCCAGCGTGAACATTGCACGCCATCTTGTGAACGATGCCAACGATTCGATGTGCTGAATCGGCGGTCTCCCTTAACGCTTGACCGACACGCACGTTTTCACCGCTGTCATTGATGTATTTCTGATCAGCTTCGCCGCCCAAGTGCTCGTAAACATGTCGACGGTGGAACATCCGTTTGGCGAATGCTTTGTCATCATCGGTCAAATCCTTCGCGACGTTAACGTCGAACATTTCGCGCATGTCTCGTTCGACGGACTGGAAATCGTGAAAACGAACTTTCTCCAGGCGCGCTTTTCTCCCCGGTGTCATCGGCACACGCTTGACGAGTTGCTCGACGTACTGACCGATGAACGAATCGAAGGCGGCTACGGCTTCCTTCGCCCACGTTTCGTATGGTCCGCCTGAATTGATTCTGGTCCGCAGTTCGGGAATCTTCTTCTCAGTGAAGATATGCAAGTCGTTTCGCGTTCCGCATTCCGTGCAGTAGCCATAGGTTCCAAGGATGTCGTTGAACGCATTGCATGACGCACAGTTGTAGCTGTTCTGCTGACTCTGCTCCGCGTAGTAGAACGCTGGCTTCTCGGCTAAAGCCGCGTCGGCCGCATCGGCAACTGCGTCAAGGTCAATCACATATTCGCCGCCAACGTCAGTCAGTAGCGCCTCATCCATCTTCGAGCACCACTGCTGAACGTACGAGCGTTGCTCGTTGGTCATGAAGTCGACCACTGTGCCTCGAAATCCGCAGTAAGGACAGAATTGTCCGAGGTGACTTCGCCAGTAGCCTTCGCAAACAGGGCATTGGCGGCCATATTTTCCTTCGCTGTCCGAGCCGATGAAAACCTGATAGCAGCCGGGAATCGGCGGAGGATTCGGGACTGAGCCGATACCTCCCAGCATCATCTGACCGACGACGAGTCCGGGAGACAGCGCGTACACTGCAAAGATTCCTCCCGGGTTCGGGCGGCAATGATTCCACTTGAGTTGGTAGCGTTTGAGGCCCGCGGCGGGATCGAGGCTGACCGTGATAGTAACTTTTCCGCCGGAGTGCGCTATCGTCCGGAATTCTGGCTTGGGAGCTGGGGCCGCATCCATACAGAGACCTTTCCGGAGCCCAAGTGAGAGGAGCCCCAGTTACTTCACTCTAGCATGGCCTGTGAAGCCAGAAAAGATGGCGAAAACGCGGGCGATTCAAGGGGACAGCTCGTGGAACGAGCGTCCATTATTCACCCTGTTGGTACGCCGAACGCCCGCTGGGTAATCGTAAGGACGGCCGTAGCTGCAATACGAAAGATGTTGACAAAATGTATCGCTAGGGTGCTATATGTATACACCTAGACTCGCTTGTCCTTGAATTTCCTAGGGAGTTGAGTGATGGAACATCCGAAGACACCTTTCCGACAAGACGTAATCCAGAATGCCGTAAATCATCAAATGCAAGAACTCGAAGAGAGCGCGCCTTCGCCGGCACAGCTGGAGACACTCTTCAATTCCGACCTCAACCACGATTTCATCACCTGGCCGCGGGAATACCTTGAGGCTTATCTCGATTCGGATGAATCCGGCCGCGTACCCCTGACTCCGGAACAGCTTCAGGATGTTCTCGAAGCTGCGTTTGAGCGTGATGAGGCCCTGGCGGTTGAATTTCTGGAAGAGGTCCGGGCGAACAAAGGGCCACAAACTCTGCCGGACTCGTCTATCCAAATTGTCGATGCGCGAGCGGATTCTGAACATCCATACGAACTTCTCTTTGACCGAACCAACACGGAGGATTTCAGAAAGTTATCGGCGAGAATTCACGCGCTCGCCACTCGTGGACAAGCTGACGTTGAGCGACGTGAAACCGCTTCCCTTGTTGTCGAACACAAGCCCCATAGCGGCGTCACAGAAGTTCATGACAAAGTGACGGGAACCGACGTGCGCAAGCTGTTGGGCGGCGCTGAACTTCCCCAACAGCTGCGCGTTGCTCTGAACGAGCTTCGTCCCGACGCACGGATCGAACAAGCGCTCACCGATAGCGGCGTCTATCGCGGAACCATCCTCGCTGAAACCGCCCAGGATCTCGTCCAGCAAATCAGCCCCCTCTCCGCTGTGATTCACCGGAAGGATCGCCTCGATGCCCCACCTCAAACTGGTGAACGCGTTCGCATCGCTTACGTTGACGGGGTGGGACACGTCCAGCAAGTTCGCGAAAGGAGACATAGCAAGGAGCTCGCCCGTTGAATGCTCAGGTCGCATACCGAAAACCGCGAGACCCCGGATACATCGGGGGTTACTACTGGCCTCCGAGCATCGCTGGTTTCGTAGGTCTAATTCTCACGAACGTCCTGGCGACCCAATATGTCGCCTACCATTTCGAGTATCAGCCGGCACTTGGGGCCGCTATCCTTGATCTCGGCAGCTTTCACCTCTATGCCCCGTACAAGTGGCTCAGTTGGCTGTTGCGTTTCGGCAACTCCCCGGAAACTGCTGTGAAGCTTCCACTACTGCTTTCATGCGGGATCATAGTGGGCGGAGCGTTCGCCTCCGGCGCCCTCTTTTTCTTTCTCAACCTCGCGCACACGAAAGCACTTTCGAAGAATACTGATGACCTGCATGGTTCCGCCCGCTGGGCCACCAAGGAAGACATTGAGGCGACTCCTCTTTTGAAGAGCAAGCCTGGAGTTTATGTCGGTGGATGGTATGAGGAGTCAGCAAAGCACCTGTATTACCTGAAACACAACGGTCCTGAGCACATTCTTGCCTTTGCCCCAACTCGCAGCGGCAAAGGAGCCGGGTTCGTAATTCCGACCCTACTTGCCTGGCCTGAAAGCGCGGTTGTCTACGACATCAAAGGTGAGAACTGGGGCAAGACCGCGGGCTTCCGCAATCAGTCCGGACACATATGTTTCAAGTTTTCTCCGATCGAGCCAGAGCATTCCTCGCGATTTAATCCTCTCGCAGAAATCCGCCTCTTCACCGACCGTGACGTCTCAGATGCTCAGAACATCGCGAACATGATCATTCGGACCGGCGAGGATAGCCCACAGGAGCGCTATTGGCAGGATGCAGCGGTTTCAATCACGACGGGCATGATCCTCCATGTTTGCTACGCCCGAGCGGAGCATGGGTATGCCGCTTCCTTGACCGAGCTCTCTGGCGTGTTTACCCGTCCCGGAATCACGTTCCGCGAAACGCTCGAAGAGCTACTGAACTACCCCCACGACCGAAATGGGCAGAGGAATTGGCGGTTGCCAACCGGAGAGCCGACACGAACCCATCCTGTAGTGAAGGAAAAAGTTCAGGAAATGCTGGACAAGGAAGACAAGGATTTTTCAGGAGTCCTCTCGACCGCAAAAACAGCCCTGACTCTTTACAGCGATCCTCTGGTCTCTCGCTGCACATCTAGCAGCGACTTTACGATCCAAGACTTGGTGAATCACGAACGCCCTATCTCGCTTTATCTGGTTGTACCACCGAGCGACAAGATTCGCTTACGTCCCCTCATGCGCCTCATCTTCACGATGGTGGTGAACCGACTTACGGAAAAACTCGATTTCGAAGGCGCTCGCCAACTCCACAATAAGCACCGCTTGCTCTTCCTCATTGACGAATTTCCATCACTCAAGCGTATGGAAATCTTTGCCGACGCACTCTCGTATATGGCAGGTTTCGGACTCAAGGCTTACCTCATCACACAGGATATTCGGCAGATCGTCGACGAGTACGGTCCGAATGAGAGCATCGTCAGCAATTGCCAAGTCCGCGTGGCGTTTGCCCCTAACCAGTACGAGACTGCCGAATTACTGAGCAAAATGACCGGGATCCAAACGATTAAAAAAGCTTCTTTCACATTCTCAGGATCGCGCATGGCCCCCATCGCGGACCATCTTAATCAAAGCGTAGTCGAGATCGAGCGTCCTCTTATGACACCGGATGAAGTGCTCCGCCTTCGTCCTCCCCGGAAGGAAGGGACTGGCGAAGACGAGCACATCGTCGCAGCAGGCGACATGCTGATCTTTGTGTCCGGGCATCGGCCAATCTACGGCCGACAGATGCTCTATTTCTTCGATCCGATTCTCAAGTCCAGGGCCGAGATCGCGCCTCCACGCCAGTTCTATTGCATTCGAAATGGTGCACTGATTCCGCAGGAGCCATTCGTTCCTAGTGCGCGTCGCCAACCTCAAACGCCGCCAAACTCCGCACCGGTAGCCGCAGCCCACACAGATGCCGATGCTCCCGTTGAGGCACTCTCGCCTAAATCCCAGGACTTGCAACCCGCTCGCGGATTCGTCGAGCGACTCCAAATTGATGCGGAGCGATGATGCATGCAGGAGAACCGCTTTCATCTTGCAGGATATCTCGCGGCAAGACCGACGCTCCGTTCCATGCCCTCGGGCATGACTGTTGCGAATGTAAGGCTAGGACAAACATATCGGCTTTCGCGGAACGGCCTTCCCGCAGAACACACGAACTGGTTCAGCCTCGTCTTTTATGGGGACCTAGCAACTCTAGCCATGGAGCTCGACAAAGGCGCCAATGTCTATGTCGAGGGAAGTTTCGATCAACGGCCCATGACCGATCAGCAGGGGCGCAAGCGCTACGCCTACGAGGTGACGGTCCAGAAGTTTTTCCGGATCGGCCGCGCCTCAGACGAAGAAGCGCGGACTCCACCGACCGAACATTCCTCTGGACGTGAGGCGTTAAACGATGAGATCGACAGTAGCGACCAAACTGTGGCGAGTGTCCCATGGGCCATCTGACCTTCGCCTCCGCTCGCGACGTGCCTTTCGAGCACCGTTCCTGCTTTGCGCACCATTCATCTTGCTTTACACAGCGTTTCGGCTCTTCGGAGTCCGCATCAATCTCACGTCCTCTCTCGAACGTGGGTTCTATATTGTTAGTCGTACTCCCTCAGCAAACCTTGTCGAGTTTTGCCCCGAAGGAGACGCAGCAACCATCTCGCTACAACGGGGCTACCGTACGCCCGGAGGCACATGTTCCGACGGAGGTTCACCACTGATGAAGCCAATCGCCGCGGTCGCCGGCGACCACGTGGAGGTCACAACGCATGGCATTAGAGTCAATGGAAAACTCATCCCAAACAGCGCTGCCCACCTCAAAGATCATTGGGGACGAAGGCTTGCCCCTTGGCCTAACGGCGAATACATCGTCCCAGCAGGAAGCCTTTGGGTCGTCTCAGACTTTAATAGCTGGAGCTTCGACAGCCGATATTTTGGCCCGATTCGTTCCTCAATTGTTCAACACAGACTCCGCCCCCTATGGACGTTTCACACAAAGGTTCCTGAGCCTTAGCATCTTTTTACCGGCGATTGCCGTCATCATTTCCGTCATCGCGTGGAGTGGGCATGTCGTTACGATCCCGCTCTCTCTTCTTGCTCCGCTATTGCTGTACCACGCCCAATCGCGGCTTCACTCGTATGCGACTCTCTTTTTTTATTACTTCGGGGCAAGCTGGCCGATGATTCCAGGAGCGAGGACATTTTGGGGCGCACGTGGAAACATCATTGAAGGAATCTTGATCTGTCTTAGTGCATCCGCCCTCCTCGCAATTCCGGCCGCGCTTCTCTTTACAAAGAACCGCACGGTGCGTCCTTTTGCCATCACCGCGATGTTCCTTCTCACGGCGCTTCCGCCGCTCGGAATTATTGGTTGGGCCTCACCATTCCTCTCCTCTGGCGTCCTCTTTCCGGGAACCGCGTGGTTCGGCGTCATTGGAACGCTTGCGCTTCTTTCACTCTTTGGTCGCTTTCCAGTGCAGACTGCGACAGCCGTCACGCTCCTTGCAATCACCGCGAACGGATTCTATAAGCCGCCCGCTCCACCGATAGAATGGCAAGCGGTCAACACGCAATTCGGAGGCGCAGGCCAAGCCGACCCCGATTTCCTGGCCGAATTTTATTCATCTGAACAAATACAGCAGACCATCAGGCAATCACACGCGCAGGTACTGCTCTTCCCTGAACACGTCGTCACTCAGTGGACCGAAGCGACGGAAGCGTTCTGGCACGAGTCCGTCGACACTCTAGCCCAGCGGCACGCGACACTCATCATTGGCGTCGGCCTTCCGCGGGCACATCCGCAATTCGTCCGTGGAAACACCTACTACAACGCTTTAATCGCAAGAACCGAACGAAAGCGCACCGTCTACTATCAAAGGATTCCCGTGCCTCTTGCGATGTGGAAACCATTTAGTCCCGATGGCGTGCCCCTTAATCTCTTCGGTCCAGGAACGATTCCTGTCCGGAACGAACGTGCAGCAGTCCTTATCTGCTACGAACAACTCTTGGTCTGGCCGTTTCTCTCCTCTGCCTTCGAACATCCGACTATAGTGATAACGGTCGCCAACGACTATTGGGCTAAGAACACGCCGATACCGAAAATCCAGAATGCCAGTGCATCGAGTTTAGCGCGCCTGTTCGGGCTCCCTATGCTCTCAGCTGTGAACGAATAGGGCAGACTGCAAAATGCCAAACCTTCCAAACGCTCTCGATGACACAACATAGGATTAAAGGAGGAATTTGATGAGATTCGGAACTCTTGGCGTCATCTGTTTGTTGTTTACGTTGACAACCAGTGCCCAGTCGCAGCGCCCCCATGACCGGCTCTCAGCCGCTGAGTTTCTACTACTCGCAGGCCGCTGTGCGCCCGCAGTACCAACCGATACGCTGTTGGCAATCGCGAGGACCGAATCTGCCCTCTACTCCAACGCGATCAGCATCAATCGTCCCAACGCTGCGGCACGGCGTGCTGGATACGGCAACGGGCAACTTGTCCTTACAAAACAGCCAAAGGACCGAAAGGAGGCAACGTACTGGCTTCAATGGCTTCTAATTCGTCGCTACACAGTGAGCATTGGCTTGATGCAGGTCAACACTGAAATGGCTCCGCAGTTTCATTTGCAACCCGAACAACTCCTCGAACCCTGCACCAATCTCCGCGTCGGCGCAGCAATCCTGATCTCGCTATACACGCACTTAGCCAGACAAATGGGCGAAGGCTTCCCTGCGCTCGATACTGCCTTATCCTTCTATAATAGTGGAAATCCAATCACTGGATTCCGCAACGGGTATGTAGCAAGTGTGTACGCGCACGCGCCTCGCGGCCCAGCTATCGTCTCGCGCTAGGAACCCCTCGGAGGGAAAACTCAGTAATTAGGATGCGTTTCCGTCATGCTAGAATCGCACTTCGGAGAATGAGAACGTGAAATTGGAGCAGGGTGACTACGTCAAGTTTGAATTGAAGGACGCTAAGTCGGGTGAAGCTGAGAGGATGTGGCTTCGCATAGATTATTGCGATGAACCTAACCGAATCGTCTTCGGTTGGCTAGATTCGCAGCCTGTTGTATTTACCTCGGATCTCAAACTCGGCCAACACGTCGCAGTCAGCTACGACAACATTCGAGAGCACAAGAAATCCAACGAATTCTGACCTCGCCTCCATAATAACGGAGACGATGTTCTGCCCGATATCATACTATTCAGTTGAGTACGTTCGGCTAAAGTAGCATCCTTTGGTCCCCGGAAAAACGGGACCGCCGAGGCCCAGCTAATGAATGACCCTTTGGGAGCTTTTGAACAAGTCCGTGACAATTTCCTCCTCTATATCAAAACTGCATTCTCGACGCGGTTCCCTGGGATTGAAAGTGAGCGCGAACGCTTGCTCCGAGAAACAAAGACATTTTGCCAGGAACCTTGGATCGAACCTCTACCGAAATATAAGACTGGGAAGCGCCTGCGCGATATTGGACCAAAAGACCTACCTTCGATTGATCCGACGAGCCTCAAGGACTTCCAGGATCTAGCTCTCTGTGGGCTGATAAAGGATTTCCCTCTGTACAGTCATCAGATCGAAATGCTTCAGAAGGCGCTGAGCGGCAAAAACGTCGTGGTTACCGCCGGAACAGGCTCCGGAAAAACCGAAGCTTTCATGCTTCCCCTCCTAGCGTATCTCGCTCACGAATCAAGAACTTGGACTGCCCCCAAACACGGAGCGGCTCACGTCAATGATTGGTGGAAGAACGAAGATTGGGAGGCGCAATGCAAGAGTCCTTCGGGAAGGCTACGCCGATCCCTCCGAGTCCCTCAGCGGGCTCATGAGACGCGGACGGCAGCGCTTCGAGCGCTGATCCTCTATCCCATGAACGCTCTTGTCGAAGACCAGCTTACGAGACTTAGACGGGCTTTTGATTCCGAACACTCACTCGAGTGGCTTCTAAAAAACAGAAAGCAGAACAAAATCTACTTTGGCAGGTACAACAGTAGCACTCCAATCCCGGGTCATGAATACGAGCAAAACGGCACACCGAATCGGAAGAAAATTTACGACCTGGTCTCCCAGATTCGCGATATGGAGCGGGCTGCTTACGCTGCCGCCCAGAGTGCGCGCGACACCGGAGATGATGATGTACGGTTTTTCTTTCCTAGGCTAGTGGGCGCAGAAATGCCCTCTCGCTGGGACATGCAAGAGGCCCCGCCCGATATCCTCATCACGAATTACAGCATGTTGAGCATCATGCTAATGAGGGAAGCAGACCATGGGATCTTTGAAAAGACGAGGGAGTGGCTGAAGAGAGATGGAAGCATTTTTCATCTCATCGTCGACGAATTGCACTTATACCGGGGCACCTCGGGCACAGAGGTCGCTTATCTATTGCGGCTGCTACTGATGCGCTTGGGCATTTCGCCTGATAGCCCAAAGTTGAGAGTACTCGCATCCAGCGCATCTTTAGAGCCCTCGGACCCTAAGAGCCTCAGGTTCCTGACAGAGTTCTTCGGGATGAAATGGGAGTCCGAACAAATCGTTCCCGGTGCGCCGCAACCAGTGCCAGACCCTCCGGCCACGGTGCTCGCTTCGGGACCTTTTGTTGGCTTGAGTGCAGCTGCTGCTTCAGGTGAACTTGCGGGCGTTGGAAACGCCTGCAAGCAAGTCGCACAATCTCTCGGATCTGACCCTGGTGGTAAATCACCTGATGCGGCACTACATGAGGCAATCGAAGCAGAGAGCTCTGGAATTTCCGGCAGAATGCTAAACGCCTGCTTGCGGACTCAAGAAATTCGCGCGGTGCCGGTCTCGTATTTCGCCGAGCAGATTTTTGGTGCCGCTCTTACCAAAGAGGAATCGCTGGCATCAGCCAGAGGACTCTTGCTGGCTCGCGCTCTAAGCGACAAGGTCGCCAGGTCGTCCCTCCCATCATTCAGGCTTCACTGGTTCTTTCGTAACATAGAGGGGTTATGGGCATGCACAATGCCCGGTTGCCAATGCCGGAAAGACGAAATTGGTGAGAGAACGACCGGCAAGCTCTTTGGCGGAAATCGGATTCTGTGCGGCAATCCAGGAGCTGCTCATCGGGTGCTTGAGCTTCTATATTGTGAGCAGTGTGGTACTACCTTTTTTGGAGGCAGTCGTCTATCCCTTCCGGCAAATGCCGGGTGGGAGCTCCTCAGCACAGACCCAGACATAGAGGGAATTCCTGATCGCCAGGCAGCTAGGTTCGTGGATCGTAGAAACTACGAGGAATTTGCTGTGTTCTGGCCCGTGGGGAGTGATTCGCTTCACCACGACGCAGATAGTTGGCGGCAACCCTCTATTTCGAACAGTCCAGCAATTCCCGCTAGTTGGACCAGGGCGTCACTCCAAACGTCTAGCGGAGTTGTAAAGTTAGGCGACAAGAAACCCGTTGCACCTGACGGAGATTGGGTCCTTGGCTACCTTTACGTATTGCGACCTCCGGCGGGTACCACGAACCTGAGAGACTATAGCGCGTTGCCATGCGTCTGCCCTTCCTGTTCCAGTAATTACAGTAGGCGCCTAAGGAAATCTCCCCTGCGTGGATTCAGAACCGGTTTCTCAAAAGTCAGCCAACTCCTCTCCAAAGAATTGTTCTACCTATTGGCACCGGGCTCAGGAAGAAAACTTGTCGTCTTTTCAGACAGCCGAGAAGACGCGGCGTCAATCTCTAATGGCATAGAGCGCTGGCATTACAGAGACCTACTTCGAGAGGCTATGTACGACGAACTCAGCCAAGCGGTCTTTGGAGAAGCCAGCCTCTTGCGCGATATTGAGGAACACGGAGAGGCGACTCGCCCCGAGTCGATTCGTTTCGCGGTACAGAATCCAACAGCGATCGAAACGTTCAAGAGAATTACGTCGCTTGCGGCGCAGATCATTCCAAAAGAGCTACCGCTCGTTTTGCGTGAGAGCCTGGAAAAGGAACAGTTAGGGGCTCGAACTAGATTAGCTCTGATTAGGGATAGAGCGAGCAATCGCACTGTACCGCTTCGCATCCTCTTTGAAGACCAAATCGGAGGCGACCTTTACGGTCCTGGCTTATTGATTCGTCGGCTAAAAAGTCTAGGCGTCAATCCAGCTGGCAACGATGTTCTTTATCAGGAATTTCAGTACGACAATTCCTTTGATAATCATTGGACAAAGTTTTTTGACTTCTCCAGCCCCGACGTATGCTGGAGAGCCGGAATTTCTCCTGACGCCTTGCAGCGAAGAGAAAGCAAACTTAGGCGAAAAGTCGTCTCGGAAGTGTGCGAGGTTTTGTTTGGCCGACTTTACTTCGGTTTCGAGTCAGCTGGCCTGGGATTCGTCCGCTTGGACCTACAGAGTCACGATCTCGCCAGCGGTGCCAGCCTAGCTGGAGTCGCACCTGACATTTTCTCTCAGATCTGCGACGGAACCCTTCGCGTGATGGGTGATCTTTTTCGATTCCCGCAGGAACCGCAAGTCTATCCACTCGATGATTGGCCGGATTGGACTTCGGCGAGAGCAAAACTGCGCAATTATATTGGCCAGTGCGCCAAGACTAACCATGTATCCCCGAACTCGCTCCTTGAGGCAATTGAGATCGCTGTATGTCAGAGGGGCGGCCATGCCAACCGTGTGATTGATCCCAGGCGATTGGAAGTGTGTCTCGCCATTTCCGAAGATCCCGCTTGGCAATGCGAGTCGTGTGGTCGTGTGCACCTACACCGCGCAGGAGGTGTATGTACAGGCTGCTTGCGCGAACTTCCGATGACCAACCAGCTCAAATGCGGTGACATTCATAAGACCAACTATTACGCCTTCGAGGCAATGAACAAGCGTGAACCACTTCGGCTTCACTGTGAAGAGCTGACGGCTCAGACGGATGACCAGCCAGAGCGACAGAGACTCTTTAGAGACATCGTCGTCAATATCCCGTCGACGCAGCAAAGACAACTCATACCGAAAGTCGACGCAATAGATATTCTCAGTGTAACAACCACGATGGAGGTCGGAGTGGACATCGGGTCGTTACAGGCCGTCTTTTTGGCCAATATGCCGCCAATGCGCTTTAATTACCAACAGCGTGTTGGACGTGCTGGTCGAAGAGAACAAGCGTTTGCCTTAGTCATTACCCTATGTCGCGGTCGAAGCCACGACGAGTTTTACTACAACTTCCCGGAACGTATCACTGGTGAAAAGCCACCCGTACCATTCTTGTCGATGGCACGACCGGAAATTGCTGAGCGATTGATGGCCAAGGAATGCCTACGGAGAGCCTTTTGGGCTGCTGGAGTGAGATGGTGGCACAGCCCTGTACCTCCAGACAGCCACGGCGAATTCGGAACGACGGCAGATTTCCGTGGTGTTCGCGACGCCGTAAAAACGTGGCTTGAGACTTCAGACGAGGTCGTGTCCGTTGCAGAGACGTTGGTACCGTCCCAAGAGTTCAGAACTCAGCTTGAAGGGTATGTGCGACAAGACCTTTTCCACAGAATCGAAGACTGTCTCTCAAACCCGGAACTGAGTGGAGACGGGCTGGCGGAGCGACTAGCTGAAGGCGCAATTCTTCCGATGTATGGTATGCCTTCTCGCGGCAGACTTCTATATCACGGCGTGAGAAACAAGGAATTCTTCACCGTTGATAGAGATTTGGATTTGGCCATAACGGAGTTTGCCCCAGGATCTCAAAAGACTAAAGACAAGCGCGTCTACACGTCAATTGGGTTCACCGGTTCCTTACAATATATCGGTAATCGAATTATGCCGATGCCACAGGGGGATCCATTGCCATGGCGGCGCTGGATGGCTAGATGTGAAGTATGTCACTACACAGCAACCTCAGAACAAAGACCCACAGACCAATCCTGCCCCGCATGTGACGTTGGCTTGACGGCAGATCCTGGCTTTCGCATTTTTCAGATCGGTGTGCCCCTTGGATTTCGCACAGACTTCGGCCCCGGACGCGATGCAAAGGAAGACAGCGAACAGCTCATTACGGGCGCGAGCACAGTCGCGCAATCAGATCCGACGCCTCCGCGCAGTGTCGAGGGCACGAATACGTCACTCGCATTTAAGTATCCAGGGCGAGTCTTCCGGGTAAACCACCGGAATGACCGTTTTTTTGAAGGCGCGCTAGGAACTGCCTCTCTGAGCAGAGGCAGGCTTTTGGTTTCAGACCAGTGGATTGATTCGCGCTACCAAGGAACTCAAGAGGGTGTTCAGTTTCAAGCATCAGGACTTAGTGAGTCCATTGCTATCGCTGCGCCCAAGTCGACTGACCTCTTGAGGATACGTCCCTCAGCGGTTCCGACGGGGATTTCGTTAAATCCGTTAGCGAGGGGTGCGGCTGTTAAGGCAGCCTATTACTCCGCTGCTTTCATACTCCGCTCTGTAGTCGGCGATAGACTCGACATTGACCCAGAGGAACTCGACATCAGCGACGTAACGCGCGCTGACTTCGGGGATGGAACTTACGTGGGGGAAATAGTTATTAACGACCATTTGCCGAATGGGGCTGGTTTTACTTCGTGGACGGCGTCCAATTGGCGTGACGTGTTGAATCAGATTGTAAGTTTGTCTCCTCCTCCCGATTCCTTCCCTGGCTTCTTGATTTCAGAAAAGCATCGCGATTGCGAATCATCATGTTATGACTGTCTAAGGCAATACAGAAACATGAGCTACCACGGTCTCCTCGATTGGCGTCTTGGCCTATCGCTCCTGCGGATATTTGCGAATAGCCAATTCCGTTGTGGGCTGGGCGGCTCGTTCGTTGAGCCAGACATCCACGGATGGCTATCATTTTCTGCTACGCTGAGGGATGCATTCTGCGCTGCCTTCAATTGCCGCCCGACCCAGTTTGGAGTTTTACCCGGATGCGAGGTTGGACAAAAGACAGTAATAATTGTTCATCCCTTGTGGGATCGAAATAGGCCATCTGACATCTTGGCTGAAGCAATTTCAACAATCCCCGTCGGGACTGAAACCAGATTTCTAGATACTTTCAATATTCAGAGACGCATGAGTTGGGCCTACCAGTCTCTAGCGAACCAACCGTGAATCCGGGCAAGATCACCAGCGTTTCCAGAATATCACCCTTAAAAAGGCTGTCCCCAAGTCGCTTTCTTGCTGTGAAAGAGTGCGCCCTTCGCGAGGTATGGGCCGCCGATGGGGCGCCGAGCCTACTACCCTCTTCACCGAGAGCTAGGCTCGGCACGGTGATACACAGTCTCTTGGAACTTGCCGGGAATGGACAATTGGGAACGAGCCCCGAAGGCCAGATCGATAAAACGTGGGGCCGTTTGGTCTCGAAGTGTGAGGCACAAATGAGTAACTCGTGGCTCGAGAGATCGCTCGTTCCACTTAGCAAGACTGTGCCCGACTTTGAGGTGCGCCGACTGCGCGCACGTAGAATTGCACTCCACATGGCGGCGGGAGCAGGGGCTTCTGTTGAGGCTTCCCAGGAAGTACGAGGCATAGGGTTTGAGGTGTGGGTTGAGACCGCGGACCATCTCGTCGGTGGGAGAATCGATGAAATGCAACCGAGCGCGGACGGACCCAAGCTGCGAGATTACAAGACCGGCCAAATTCTCGAGGCCGACACGCCTGAAGGAATTTCCACTATCAAAATAAGCTATCAAACACAGCTGCGACTGTATGCTGCGTTGTACGCCTGTAAATTCGGTCAGTGGCCATCGCGGCTTGAGGTTGTCGATCTCGATGGACGGGAATTCGAGGTTCCCTTTGAGATTGCTTCGTGTGAAGCGCTGCTAGAAGAAGCGTCCCGAGTCTTAGCTACTATCAATGAAAAGATTCAGAATTCGCGATCCACCCAAGAAGCAGCCAATATTTTGGCCACTCCTGGACCGTCAAATTGCAGCGCATGTTCATACCGACCTGAATGCCCCGCCTATCGAACGGCCAGGCAACGATCCAGTTTGACCGGCTGGCCGGCCGACGTATTCGGAATTGTTCAATATGTCCGCACTCTAGCTAATGGCCGCATCAGTCTTGGGATAAACACACCAACCAGCCCAACCACTCTCACGAGAGTTCGGAATCTGGAGCCGACAGAGACCCGCCACCCAGCACTGAATTTTCTGAAAGAGGGAGACCTGGTGGGAATCTTCAACGTGAGAGGCGATCAGCAAGGCAGTGATTTCTCAGAGTCATCAATGACGGCAGTTTACAGTCTGGAATCCACCTAAGTGCTCTGCCGCGCGTTCCCAAATGAGCACTTCCTCCTCAATGGACAGCGTGAACAGTTTGGATCACGCTTGCAGACTTGCGCTGCAAAATCCAGAATGCCGTAGTTATGAAGTTCAACGTTCTTCACAGGGAGTGCTCCCCAGGCCAAGGCCCAAATTTTCTTTGAGCGCCGCAGGTCCCGATCTATCTTGCTCCCCGTGATACGTCCTAGGACTCGAAGAACGTTCGTGTCTACGATAGGAACTCTCTTACCGAAACAAAATGAGGCGACCGCTGCAGCGGTGTAGAGGCCAACGTGCGGAAGTGAAAGAAGCTGGGCTACGTCATGTGGCACCTCTCCCTGATAGTGATCCACCAGAGCCCTAGCCATAGTCTGCAGTGCTTTTGCTCGCTGGTTTTGTAAACCCAGGGGAAGGAGCAATGCTTTGAGGACTGATCTCTTTGCGGTAGCTAGGTCCTTTGGCCTCTCATATCGCTCAATGAGCAAAGGCCATACTTTCGCTACATCTTCCGCCTTAGTCTGCGCAAGTAATACTTCCGCGATCAACAAATGGAATCCTTTCGTCCTTTTCCTGCGCCATGGAAATCTGCGGAAATGTTTTCGCGCGTAGTGAGTGAAGAAGCTCTTTAGGAACGCAGGTGCTCTTTCAGAGCTCGCGTCTTGCCGGCTATTCCAGAGAATTTTCTGAGACAGCATACGTTGTCTATTGACGCGACATTGCGCCAGCTCTCGGAGCCGAGGCAGAACGTCTCGAATCGACTCCGCGAGGGCGGATGCCAAAGGCGGCGGTACCGCATCTGAGACCAATCGGATTTGATCGGACAGTGTTCCCAAAAGTCGATAGTCCTTGGGAAACCCCTGCAACCGCATCGCCTCGTAGACACTGAGGCGGCGGTGTCCAGCTGGATGTATGTGCACTTCCCGATGACCGTAAGCCACTGTCCAGCTTGGCCTGTCCCAACTGAGTACTCGGAACGCGCGCCCTTTAATTTGGCCTTCTACCAGCCGCCCATTGCGGAATCTCGAGGACTTAGGTGCCATGCACCAATGATTTTGATGGAATGGTATTACCTGAGAGGACGCCCCCCGATGGAAGTGCAAAGGCTCAGGCAAGTGCTCTAGAATGTCGCGCACCGTTTTTGGGTGTGCCGCATTTCCTTGAGGAAACTCGAACTGGACGAGAGGGTATTTCTTTTTATTGAAGCCAACGACAAATAACCTCCGTCGACTTTGGGCCACACGGAAGTCCTGTGCGTCCAGTTCACCTTCGAGAATCCAGAAGCCGGCGCTAGCAAGAAGCTCTTTTATCTTTCGAAACTGCGCATCGTGTTCTTCATGCCGAAGACCCAGGACATTTTCAAACACAAAAAAGTCCAATTCATACTCTTGGTTCAATTCAGCCAGCAACGATGCATAATGTTCGGAGAGTTGCGCGCGCGGGTCGTTCGGCTTCTTATGACCATTGCTCAACGAGAATGCTTGACAGGGTGGCCCGCCGATCACGCCAACGGGTCGCAGCGGCCTGGGTAATTCTGCCAGTCTCTCTAAAATGTATCCTTTAGGCAGAAGCGCGAGATCGCGTCGAATCACGTGGGTGGAAGGGTAATTATATCTGTACGTCTCGCAGGCGGCTTCGTTGCAATCTAGAGCAATAATTGGCTTGAACCCCGCGTGAACGAAACCCGTGTCCAGTCCTCCGGCTCCACAGAAAAGGCTGACGACGGGAAGAAACTGTGCTGAATCGCGAGTCATAATTTTGGTTCGCAACGCTTTTACCGTTCGAGGGTCCCTTCATTCGTCACAACGACTATCCCTGAACTGGAGCAGAATGTGGAGTTTATTCCCTCCACATACTCACCGAAAATGAGCCTTCCAAGTCGCAGTATGCGAGCTCTTGCCCCACTCTCTCACAGATCAACTCGGCAATCGATTGTGGAACCACCTTAAATGCATCGTACGTTCGCTTCGTTGAGGATTGTTTTCCGCTTGTAAGAAAAAGTGGAGCGAGACCTGAGCACAATCCTAATGCTCTTTCAAGCAATCGCGGTAATGGGGCCGTAGAAGGAATCAACATGATGTGATGTTTCCGATCATAGAATAGGACGTCAAACCCGTGTTCCCTAAGAACCGCATATCGCCCCCAGTCCGGATCCACGCTTGCCCAAGAATTGTGCTTCCAGAGTCTGAATCGAGAAATATTTCGAATCGGATCTGAGTACCTACTGAGCCGAAGCAATTCTGTCGTCGTTGAGTCATCCCGGAATCGACAATACTCCGGGTCAAAATCCTTCCTTCGCCAATTGAGCTCCGGTCCCTCTGTCCAAATCACGCCATTGAGGTATGAATCCAGATCAGCGCCGCAGTGCACAAACTTCCATGCCGGCGGCGTCCCCTCGAAAGGAAGAGATACCTCTTCAGCAAACCTTGCAATCTCAGTTTCGGTTGGCCCTGTCACTGAGATCCTAGAAGGTATGGTGCACCCAAATCGGCCTTTTTGATCTTCTCTATCCACAATAAGACTTGAGTGTTTTTCCTGTCTCCGAACCAGTTTTTCGAATGATTCGGGCGAACGCGAACCAGCCAATATAGCGACAGCCTTGCTGCCCGTCGGCAAGCGTATCAAACTAGGCGGAGCGGCGTAGATCGTTCCGCCGTGATCCCCAAAAGTGAAGTCACAATGCCCAAGACAGTCAATGATTCGAAGAATGCGATGCCGAACATATGGCCAGTCTACTGTTCCAGTCGATTCACCCAGCAGGAGAGTGTCTGCAGCAGATTTGAATTCGGCCCATGACATTTGCTGTTTTGCAGATACGACATACAATAATTGCTCTCCTTGACTCATAGCGATTATTCCGTAATCAACGCAGCCAGAGCACCTTCGATATCCGCGTCACTCAGAAAACGATACTGAGACGGACTCAGTCTCACTGTGAAAGGGCGACGTGAAGATTCAATTCCAATCGCTGACAACTGTTTGCCATCGATGTTCCGGAGGGCAATGTCCACAACCTCAGAAAGCGTTAATCCAAGTGCCGATGTAACTTTCCTCACTATGTTGTGATCCAACGAAACCGTTCGAGCCCGATAGGCGGCCGCCTTACACACGTCCAGAGGACACCGAAAGGCAATCTCAAGATTCCCATTTCTGCAAATCGGGCCCTCAGGAATTGCCCCACACTTGGTGCACGGCGTTTCCCACACCAGTTCGGCTACTTGACGTTGACTAAGCAGGCCGTTTCGATAGCCTGAAAGCTCCAGTTCAGGGAACTGCGCAATCAGTTTGCATAAGGAGGTTTTGCCCCTCACTTGTCTTACAAACCTGCGATCTTCTTTGACAGGTACTGCTAAGCGGATAAAGAGATTCGATCGGATGGCCACGTTTGACTTCATGATGTTCACAGATGATATCCGAAGCGTAATTTATCATATTCTCGTATTCCGCGCGCTCTACTTCCGAGTGCTCGGCTGAGCGCTTCGATCCTGAGAATGAGGTCATCGTTGATCGAATATGAGAGGTCGATCTGCTCCAGATCAAAACCCAACGTGTCCACACCAAATTCCATAATCCTCGCCACTGTTCCATTCTGCGCATCTAGACCACGCTTGGCGATTATGATATTCGCCTGCTTTGAGTCCTCAACGAGAGACAACGAGACGCTTCTTGGATTGGCGAATACTCGTTCACCAGGTTGGACCAGTTCGTAAAAGGAATTGTCACTGAGTATAATTCCAATGGACTCAGCGGTCTCATACCCTCCCTTCGAGCCCTCGACCATTGCGGCGCCCTCAGCAACCGCCCACTCTGCCTCTTCAGATGTCAGAATCGCTCCCGCAAAACGCTTGTCTGCACTGAGAGTGGAATGCAACAGCCGAAGATTACTTGAGCCGCCGATTACAATGATTCGATTAATCGCATCAAAGCTAAGTTTAGCTCCCTCGATTGTTCTGCTTAGCAGGTCAACCGCTAAATCAACATGAACGCTGATAAGCGACTCAAACCAAGCGCGATCAACTCTCTCGTTCAGAGTCTGCCCGCCATAGGAAGTAAGGAGAATCTGTGTGCTCTCTTGAGACGAGAGTTGACATTTTGCTGTTTCGCACTTGATGCGCAAATTGTCGCGATCAATCGAGGGCATGCTCTCGAACGCAATGTTCTGTTTTCTCAACTCCATGTTGCGAGCATGTATGGCCTTGGCGAAATCGTTATCTATTGCATCGCCGGCGATATCCATGCCTTCGGTCGCAATCTCGTACACTCTCTGGCCATCCATTCTCAGAACGCTGATATCGAGGGTTCCACCTCCCCAATCGAAGACAGCTACATGGTGGCAGTGGCGCAATGCGGGCAAGTAACGAATTAACGCTGCCGTAGATTCGGTAACAAATGCGCTAACTTCGATACCCGCCTTTGATGCGGCACTTCTTAGCGCAGCTCTGGCAGCTGGTGGGTATCCAACTGGAATTGAAATTGCGGCGTGTGTAATGGGTTCGAGACCTAGAGTCTCCGCACGGGTCGATAACTTCTTGAGGATTTCTGCAGCGATGTCTTCCGCCGTCCAAATTCGCGACTCAGTTTCCCATACTTTCTCAGTCCCTAGGTTCCACTTGACCGACCTCACTACATGATAGTTTCCCGATTCGACGTATTCATCGCGGTTCTCCCACACATGACGCCCGCACTCTGCCTCCCCCAGTCCTTTATCTATTGCAACGATGGACGGGAGTGGTCTACCCGCATCATCTCCAAATCGCAGCGGCTCAACACTTTCGACATGCTTAACGGCCGAGCTGTTCGTGGTTCCGAAATCAATTCCGAAGGAAACCATCAAACAGCACCTTTACCCTTTTTAATTTTTACCCCCTGCCCATCCATGACATCCAGGAATTGATGGAATTGAAGGAAAACGATATTCCCCACATCTGCTGTCAAGTGTGAGTCCCTAGCAGGCAAATCACGAATGAGTCGCGACAATACAAGCGCAAGGTTGTTCTTGAACTCTTCCACTCTTCCCGAGGCGTTCGCACTGATTTGTTGTGTCAATCTCTGCCGTTCAATCTCCATACTCTCCTTGGTCGACTTACTTGCTCGTTCTAGCTCCTCGATGCGGGTACTCGCGGCTTTGAGTTTTGTCACAGCATCTTCGAGCTCCTCGGACATTTGCTTTACGCGAACTTGCAAGGAGGACTCTCTCAGCTGCGTTTCTTGAAGGCCCCTCTCTAGCTCCTTTTTCAGGCGCTCTTCTTCGGTTAGGAGATTCGCCAAGGACCCCAATTCTTCGAGTTGCGAAGTGAGTGAAGCTATATGCTGTTCTAATGTGGACTTGATTCGCGTCTTAGCCCCAACCGTAGAGATCTGCGCTTCCGATCGCGGCTCTGCACTTTGCCCATAGGCAATTTGGCCTGGCGTAGAAGGAACGGACTTCCCCTTGGGCAGTCGTTTGTCCAAGAGCAGTTCCGCGTCCGGAATCCGTCTCTTGAGAGTCTCAACAAGCTGGTCGATCAAGGCTTGTGGCCATCTCTTGATCTCGATTTCAATTCGAGCGAGGATCGTTTTCGACTCATCGTTCCCTACCAGGTCTCTCTGCGAAATGATAGTGAGAATATCCTCAATGAGCCGATACCGTGGCATTGTTTCAATCGCATAGTGATCGTCAACAACAACTTGCAACAGAGCCCTCAGGACCCTCACTAGCTTTCCTGGGTGCCCTGCCTCATCCCCAAGGCGTATGAACCTAAGCGGTTTGGAGCCGAAGAACACGGTCGCAAATATCTGAGAAGTCTCTCGAGTCAGCTTTGCCTTCGGATTTTGCGGAATCAAACGACTCAACCATCCAAGTGCGGCTACGCCGTCCACTTCGACGACAGCTGCGGCAAGGATGGCAATGCGCCTGGCGGCTTTTTCGGTTTTGGGCTCTGGGAGCCATTGGCTGAACAGGTCTCGCCGCTCTCTCGACAAACTAGGCCACGCCTGTCCAACTGCTTGAGCTAGAGCTTCGCTTTGAAAGACTTCCAGAGATGACAAGATTTCTGCTGGGTCTAAGGTCTCCCTTGTGAACACTGCGGTAATGAGGTGTGAAGTCTGTTCCCTCTCACGCGCGTCCATTCTTCCTTTCTTACTCTGCACAAGTTGTGCAAGTTTTTTTAGCTCTTCAATTTCAGCCATGAGTTCACCATTCCTGACGGTCATTCAGCCACGCATTCAACCAGCTCGCTCAACTGAAGTATCTCGACTGTGTATCCGCAACTCATCCTCTAGACTGCTGTCTTCTTCCACGGGCGATATTTCTTTGAAACCCAGACCATCTGGCCACTCGACTTCGACCGTCGTGTGATTACGTTTTCTTGAGAGTGCGTGCATGCATGCACTGAGACGAGCAAACTCCCTCGGCATCTCGGGAATGCTAACCGATGAAACCCTTTCTCGCCGACCGGACCGATAAAGCGCCAGCTGTAGAACAGCGCCAGCAATTATTCGTACGATATCATCAGACGAGTTCGCAACTGCATTCGTCAGCTCACTGATAGCTCGGTTGAAGCTTCGAGTATCCTGGAGTCTAACTCCTCCGGCGTAGTGCCGCGCGCCTTCTGTCAGCTCGCCGCCGCCCGCCCGCCCGGCTAGTCGCGAAGTGTATCTCGGGCCTCCCTCAGCTCGAACCTCATTGCGCCATTCCAGAACCAAATCGCCAATCGGCAAGTCAACGCCAGGTGGCACCTCAACAATGTCAATTGGCCCCGGTGCAACAGGTTCGAGATCGGGTCCCAATACGGCTACATCTTCCGGAATCCATCCCGTAAATTCAGGAACGGCACAATTTGCCGAGAGCGCGCCGGCGAATCGTGGGCTAGAAGACGGAGGGTTCTGAAGCTCCGTGCCAAAAATATCAAACCACTCAAATTGAACAGAAGGAGGCCAAGGTTCTTGCTCGGCCACATAAAGCGCCCGTTCAGCAACAACAGATTTTGTTTTCTTGACCTCGACATGGAGCCTGGCCCCAGGCGCTGCTGAGCCCAGTGCGTATCGGCCGCTCTCCGTGCGGTCAAGTACTTGCCCATTACAGTAAACCCTCACTTCCGGCGACGCTCCTTCTATAAACAATTGGGGGAGCGCAAAATTAAAGAAGCGAGATCCTCTAGCCCTTACTCCTCCTTCCACAACGATCCGCATTGTTGTGGGAAGACAAAGCACCGGGCATACGTCTCTGACCTCTTCGTCATTCGCAGCAGACTTTGCAGAGTAGAAAAACCAGCCCTGCGGTAGCCCCTCATTGATTTGGACTGGCTTGAAGTCGGAACAGGAAGACCGCCCCCATCGTTCGATCAAGTCGACATACTCTTTTCTGACCAGTAAATGAAACTCCATGGATCGAGGAAGTTGATTCCATTCTACAAGCCCAGGAAGGCCGTCAGAGAGCCCGCTGAGAAAGACGCGCACTGGTGTGTCTGACAACGCGAATCGCCAGTTCAAGTCGACTTCCTTCATGCGCAGATCTGAGCAAACATTCAAAGATCCAGCGTCTAAGGGTTCTAGAGTCTTAGCATCAGCTACAGGAGTTGACCAGCCACTCCCGTGTTCGTCGCAATGATAGAGGTCTGTCGCCTTGGTAATTCGAAGGTTTAGCCCGTCCGCTGGGAATTCATGCCGCGTTCTACATCGCAACTGGAGAAGAATTGTTCCGGCAATTGGATCGAATTCTTCGCAACACAGCCTGAGAGACCCAAAAACAGCAGTAGGCGTTTCTTGCCCCGTAACCGTATCGCTCACCGTCCCGTCCCATGCTCTGAGCTCTTGGAGCACGGTATCAATGAGAGCAGCATATTCCTCCGAGAGCTCCTCCGAGGGGTCGAGGATTGCGAGGGTCCGACTCCGTAATCTCTTCTTGCCGTGTACCCTCAGCACCTGTGCGAGATGTGCCTCGGCTGGCGGAGCAGTGGCATCGAGTCCAGCGGCAGCGAATGTAGCGGGCAGCAAGGAACGCTCACGATCACTAAGGATGACTTGCGATATCGGCACGCCTACATGTTTGAACCCACTCGTTACCCGAAGCTCAAAAACGCCCACTTCTCCTTTCAGATCGACTTGTGACCATTTTTCTAGATCCTCCCAAAGCGCTCTCATGTGACTGAAGTGGGGATACGTCCTAGCCACCGGCTCTCCTCCGAGAAGCTTACGTAATCTCGGATAGTATGCGTGCGCAGCAAAACTCCCTTTCAAACCAGCTGCCAGAACGAAAAAGGCCAAGTAACCCAGATAAGGTGGGAACGCCGAACGTTTCCGCCGCCACTTACGAAATAATTCCTCGGCCTTTTCGCAGAGCCCGCTAACATAAACGCCTTCGGGACCTCGCTTGACCGCTTCGACGAAGTCCGCATATCCCACCCCATCGGGTTTGCCCAGTTCATCTATCAATTCTCGACTTACGCTGAGGTACACCCTTTGATTAGCCATCTCTGGGTTGAAGAACCTCGACGCAATCAAGTTGTTCCAACGGGAATATTCCATATCAGCCTGCAGCACTCTGCCCCGTCGGGCAAAAAGCTCGATTATTCTCACTAACCCGCAAGTGAAGATTTCTTACCGACCGACAGCAATGATAATCCGTCAACCGAACCACCGGCCGACTTTTTCAGCCTCGCGATTTGCTTTGGAATACTGGTTCGCGTCTCGCCCCTGTCTGTGCCAGTATGAATTCCGCATGAGCGCGCTGATATTTGCAGGCGGTTTACAGGCGGTTTTGCCAGGAAGGATTGCTATGACAGGCAGTCTAGGCGAACAGTGCGCTGTATGCGAATCTTGCAAACGGCTTGTTTGCAACGATTTACTGTAAGTTGTTGATTCCACGGTTGGGGACGTAGTTCAGTTGGTTAGAACGCTGCCCCGTCGCTGGTTAGAGTCCTACACTGTCACGGCCAAGTCCCTCACCGCACTTCAATCACTTTGAATAGGACCGCCTGCCTCTCACGCAGGAGGTCGCGGGTTCGAGCCCCGTCGCTCACTTTTAACAGCTACCAGGAAGTTGCGATGAAACTGGGAACGTTACTTTCACCGCGTCTTTACGGTTTTGTTCGCTTTGTGGCACGTCGTGGTGCAAGTCACATGACACTTAAATGACACCTTGACCATTCGGCTTGAATTGATGGATCGGCCCTGGAGGTAAACTTGGGCGGCCCGCTCTCTCGGGGCTAGGCAAACTTCACTTTGGCTTCGGCAGGCGTGATACTGTGGCTCAGTTGCTGCCTGACGCCTTTGCAGCGCGTTCATGGTTTCCAGTCGATAGGCCGCCAGCGTAGTCGTCTACAAAAACTCGGCGTGAACCGGATACAGGTGCCTCGACATGGCCAAGATACTTCCCGCAATCTTTTTTGGTCACGGCAATCCGATGAATGCCGTCCTCGACAATGGCTACACAAAAGCATGGAGCCGCATAGGGCAGTCGACACCCAAACCCAAAGCCATTCTCTCAATCTCCGCCCACTGGTTTGTTTCAGAAACCGGAGTAACCATCGCCACTTCGCCGAGAACCATTCACGATTTCGGCGGGTTTCCGCGAGAATTGTTTCAGGTGCAATATCCTGCGCCTGGTGACCCCAAACTCGCCCGTCGAGTGCAAAAATTGCTCGCGCCGCTGGAGGTCAAGCTCGACAACTCCTGGGGGCTCGATCATGGGACATGGTCAGTACTTCGCCACGTCTATCCCGATGCTGACATTCCGGTCGTCCAACTAAGCATCGACGAAAATAAGCCAGCATCATTCCATTTTGAGATTGGCAAGAAGCTCGCGCCATTGCGCGAAGAGGGCATACTCATCATCGGCAGCGGCAACTTAGTCCACAATCTCCATGCGTATGCCTGGGGTAGACACATGCCCGACCCTTACGATTGGGCTGTACGTTTCGAACGCGATGCAAAGGAGATGATGGTAGCCGGAGAGTACAAACCGCTTATTGAATACGAGAATCTGGGACCAGAAGCATTGCTTTCGATTCCCACACCGGATCATTACTTGCCCATGCTGTATGTCATCGCGACTAGGCAGCAAGGCGAAATCATCACTTTCCCGATCGAAGGTGTCGATGGCGGATCGATATCGATGCTAACCGTGCAGGTGGGCTAGCCCGCTGGTTCTGCCGCTACCGAACAGGAGGAGTACGCAATGAAGGTAGCCCTGTTAGGTGCAACAGGTCTCGTTTGGCTCAGCATTGTTAAAGGAGGCGCTCGGCCGAGGGCACCTGGTGACAGCGATTGTGCACGCACCTGAATCAAATTCGACCGAGGTGTTCAACCTTGGACAGACTTCCTGACCGAAGCCTATCAGATTCACGCAGGACAGAAGGGCAGCGGGCACAAGGGGAAACGTTATCCGTAACGAGGCAATCAGCAGCTGAACGTCTGCCGCTTTGACGAGGGGGTCGGTAACTGGATGTTTGGTACGATCAGCGGATTGTGAATAGGGTACTCCCCGAGAGCGTTCGGTCTCCGCGCTGAATCCAGCTCTCACCGGCCTAAAGATTCCAGACATTCCTATTGAGGAGGACTCCAATGAGTTTCCGAGCATTCCGAGCAACTCAGTCTCTGGCGAATTCGGTTCGTGGGTTCCCCGTGAGCCGCGGGATCATCGCCATGACGCTTTGCCCGACACTTCTTTGCGTTGTGGCGGCGGCTCAAGACTCCAAAAGAACAAATGTCGAGTGGCCGATGTACAACGGTAGTTATGCTGCGGACCGGTTCTCGCCGTTGCAGCAGATCACTGCGGCTAATGTTTCATCGCTTGTGCAGGTCGGACGCTACGAACTGCCGGAGACCACTTCTTTCCAGGCAGGTCCGTTGGTGATCGGCGACACCATGTTTGTAACCACCGCCACTTCCACGTATGCATTGGACGCGCGCAAAGGAACACTGCGATGGTCCCAGAAATATTCTCCCAAGACCCTGGCACTGAATACGCCTGTCCGCGGCGCGGCCTACCATGAGGGACGACTCTATCGAGGGACTCCGGACGCGCACGTTCTCGCTCTAGACGCCAAGACCGGCATGGTGATCTGGGACGTATCGGCCGGGTCTGCTGATAAAGGCGAATACTTTACATCCGCGCCGGTCGTATGGCAGGGCCGACTGTTTATTGGTACTTCTGGAAGCGATGTGGGGGCAATCGGAAGAATGATGGCTTTGGATACGAAGGATGGAAAGCTCCTGTGGAACTTTGACGTGGTGCCATCATCGGGGCCGGGAGCGGATACGTGGCCTTCCGATCCGAAACGCAATCGAGCCGGCGGTGGAATCTATTCAGGCTTCGCTCTCGATGTAGCCTCGGGGATACTGTACATCCCGACGGGAAACCCGGGGCCGGATTTTGTTCCGGAATACCGGCCGGGCGCGAATCTGTTCACATGTTCGGTAGTCAGGCTTGACGCAAAAACCGGAGCAGTTCGGGGCTACCATCAGTTTACCCCTCATGATTTCCATGATTGGGATGTGGCGGCGAGTCCGATCCTGTTGACCTCGAGGGCAGGAAAGAAAATGGTCGTGGTTGGCAGCAAAGATGGATACCTCTACAGCCTCGACCCGGAACTCACCTCCGTCGCTTACAAGATTCCCGTAACGACTATCGAAAACGTGGATGCTCCGATAACGAGGCAAGGTACCCGTTTTTGTCCGGGCACAGCGGGCGGAGTGAACTGGTACGGCCCTGCATACGCCCCTTCAACAAATACGATTTTCGTGAACTCGGTGGACTGGTGCAGCACCATCAAGCTCGGTGACCCCGAGTCCTTAGAATTCGTGCCGGGTAAACCGTTTATCGGATCGTCGAATGCTTTTGGCGATGGGGACGCGAAGAAAATAGGTTGGCTTACGGCGGTTGACGCCGACAGCGGAAAAGTCTTGTGGAAGTATCAGAGTTCGCTGCCGCTGGTGGCGAGCATCACACCGACGGCGAGTGGTCTTGTGTTCACGGCCGACTTGGAGGGAAACCTTCTCGTCTTCCACGCCCACTCGGGGAAAATCCTGTTCCGCAGCAAAGTAGGCGGTCCGGTCGGGGGTGGTGTGGTCACATACATGGTGGAAGGAAAACAGTATGTGGCGATCGCGGCGGGAATGAAAAACTGGATCTTGCAGACCGAGTCGGGCCCCGCGTCGGTCGTCATTTATGCGTTGCCGTCGCCCACTAGATCCGGTGATGGAAAATGAACCCATCGGTCAACTTGCGGTCTTCGGTCAACGGTTTGATCCGGAACCTGTTGGTAGACGACGAGTTCGGCTCCATTCTCCGCAAACGCGCAACGCGCTCGATTGTCGTTTATGTCCTCGCAACGATATCGGTGCTCGGGGACGCAGGGTGTTCCAAAGCTTCCGGTACTGTACGACTCGGCTCCCTCGCACCCGCGAGTATGCCCCGCCTCGGGACGGTGGACGAACGCTTCGAGTCCTACAACATCGAAATGGTGGAAGTTATCGGCGGGCGGTTTTGGAAACCGTATTCAGGTTCCGCAGCAAGTAACACCAAAGCGCAGCGGCCCGCACAACAGAAAGATTTCACTCCTGCCGGCATAGATCCGAACCTCTATCAATACCGGGCACCGATCGACCTTTCGAATCCGCGATTGGTGAAACTCGCGGCGGCACTAGGTCCCGCGTATGTCCGGGTAAGCGGCACATGGGCCAATTCTGCTTACTTTCAGGATTCGGACAATCCGGCTGCGGCGAACGCGCCATCGGGATTCAGTGGAGTCTTGACGCGCAAGGAATGGAAGGGGGTTGTTGATTTTTCTCATTCCGTGGGTGCGGAAATCGTCACATCCGTGGCTACGGGGCCGGGGCCGCGTGATGCTCAAGGCGTGTGGACTTCAGACCAGGCGCGGCAATTGTTCGGGTACACGAAATCTATTGGAGGAAAGATCGCCGCGACGGAATTCATGAATGAGCCAACGTATGCAGCCATGGGCGGCGCACCCAAAGGGTACGATGCCGCAAGCTATGGCCGCGACGTTGCGGCGTTCCGCACATTCCTTCGAATGACTGCACCCGATACACTATTTCTTGGTCCGGGTTCAGTTGGTGAGGGACCGATCGCGATGCCAATGGGTAGCGGGGTGCTCAAATCCGAAGACCTGCTACATGCGACCGGCCCCCTTTTCGATGTTTTTTCTTACCATCTCTATGCGGCTGCTTCGCAGCGGTGCGCAAGCATGGGCGCATCATCACAAACAACGGCGGCAGCGGCCCTTTCTCAAGAGTGGCTCTCGCGCCCGGAGGAGATTGGCGAATTTTACGCCGACCTTCGAGACAGGTTCGAGCCAGGCAAATCACTTTGGATTACGGAAACTGCCGATGCAGCCTGCGGTGGAAACCCCTGGGCCTCCACTTTTCTCGACACCTTCCGATATCTTGTTCAACATGCAAGCCTCGCCCAGCGTGGCGTGAAAGTGATTATGCACAACACACTGGCATCAAGCGACTACGGCCTGTTGGACGAAAATACATTCGCACCACGTCCAAATTACTGGGCCGCTTTGCTTTGGCGACGCCTTATGGGTGCGACAGTTCTCGATCCACACACATCGCCAATCCCGAACGTTCACGTCTATGCCCACTGCCTTCAGAACCATCCCGGCGGCGTGACGCTTCTGGTCATCAATGCCGACCGGGAGCAAGTCCATGAAATTACATTGCCGTCTGATGCAGAACGCTACACGTTGACTGACAAGCAGCTTCAGGACACATCAATCGAGCTCAATGGGAAGACGCTTCAACTGAACAGAGATGGCGACGTGCCACAATTTCTGGGTCAGTCAACGCGCGCGGGTCACATCAGTTTCGCACCGACTAGTATTACATTTCTGGCAATCACCAACGCGGAGAACAGAAACTGCCACTAAGCGCGTTGACCCGAAACCAAACGCATGGGGAGCGCACATGGCATGGTTGGAACGGATGACCCGTGTCGGACGGAGTATTAGCCATCCTAGTTGAGTCGATCTGACGTAAGGAGACTACTTTCATGAGCGAGAAGAAGCCGGAAGAGATCCTTGCAAGTCTCGCCACACTGCTTCCGTACGTGGAGGCCGTCTATAAAGACATACATGCACATCCGGAATTGTCGATGCAGGAGACCCGGACGGCTGGAATTGCTGCGAATCACCTGAAGGCCGCGGGATTTGAGGTGACTAGTGGGGTCGGAAAGACTGGCGTTGTCGGCATCTTGCGTAACGGCGATGGGCCCACTGTCATGCTGCGCGCGGACATGGATGCTCTACCCATCAAAGAAGCGACTGGCCTTCCATACGCGAGCATCGTCACGGGGACTGACCCTAGCGGCAAGACCGTACCCGTAGCCCATTCGTGCGGGCACGATATGCACGTTGCCTGCTTGATTGGCGCAACAAGTCTTTTTGGAAGAAGCCGCGCCCCCTGGAAAGGGACACTGATGGCGGTCTTTCAGCCAGGCGAGGAGACCGCGCAAGGCGCTAAGGCGATGATTGATGACGGGATGTTCAAACGATTTCCAAAACCGGACGTTGTGCTAGGCCAGCACGTCATGAGCTTACCGTCTGGGAACATCGATTGGCGTGCGGGTGTCGTCACTTCTTCGGCCGATAGCCTACAGATCCGCATGTTCGGGCGCGGCGCGCACGGCTCGATGCCCGAGTCCAGCATCGACCCCGTGGTCATGGCCGCCGCGACCGTGATGCGGCTGCAAACGATCGTCTCCCGGGAGGTCGCGCCCACGGATTCCGCGGTGGTGACAATCGGGTCGCTGCAGGCCGGCACGAAAGAGAACATTATTCCAGACGAGGCATCGATTAAATTGAATGTGCGCACATTTGATGAGGGTGTGCGCAAGCGTGTGCTGGCGGCGATTGAACGCATTGCGAAGGCTGAGGCAGCGGCATCAGGAGCGCCAAGACCGCCAGAGATCACGCCACTCGATCAGTATTCGTCAGTAAGGAATGATGCCAACGCGACAAAGAAGCTCGTCGATGCATTTCTCGAGAACTTCCCTGCCGGTTCCATCGAACAGACAAAGCCGACTATGGCAAGCGAGGACTTCGGCTGCTTTGGAGCTGGGTGGGATGTTCCGGCAGTGTACTGGTTTTTCGGCGGAGATGATCCAGCGGTGTACGCCAAGGCAAAGAAAGAGGGAAAACTCAGCTCGCTTCCAACTAACCATAACCCCGCCTTTGCACCAGTCATTCATCCGACTCTAGAGACAGGTGTCAAGGCCCTCGTTGTTGCGGCGCACGCGTGGCTGGCCTCGTGAACAGCGTGCTGATTCACGGGTATCAACTAGCAGGTCCTCTTCTGGATGCTGTGGATCTGCTTGGCACGTTCGTTTTCGCACTCAGCGGTGCGGCAGCGGGTGTCAAAAGCCGATTCGATCTGTTCGGTCTGATGGCACTCTCGTTCGCGGCCGGTAATGCCGGCGGGATCACACGAGATGTGCTGATTGGCGCGGTGCCACCAGCGGCCATCAGCGATTGGCGCTACTTGGGGGTCTCTCTTCTGGCAGGATTGGTGACGTTCTTCTGGTATCCCGACATCGATAAACGTCGCAGGCTGGTGTTGTTATTCGACGGCGCGGGGCTCGGTCTGTTTGCCGTCGCCGGCACACAAAAGGCGCTCATCGCGGGACTCAATCCGTTGATGGCGATTTTTATGGGAGTGCTAACCGCGATTGGTGGTGGCATATTGCGCGATGTACTTGTCAACCAAACGCCGACGGTGCTTCAGGCGGATATTTATGCTGTTGCTGCGCTAGCCGCTGGCGTCGTAGTAGTGATCGGATATGTTTTGCATTATCCGGCTTTTCTAATGATGACCGTGGGCGCACTCCTGTGCTTCTGGCTGCGAGTTATGGCGATATACCGAGGATGGCATTTGCCCGTCGCACGGTCGCATAATCAGCCGGATTGAATCATCGCTTGGTATGCCGTTCGGGGAGTTGCGATGAAACACAGCGCGGATTCAGGTTCCGATTGACGGTAAATTCATAACAAATCGATCGCATGGCTGGCGTTCGACGGATCTCAGGCAAACATTGTTATCCGTTGGTGACGGGAGCGGCGTGGTGGCTGGACACCGGGGGAGGGTCCAACATCGTTTTCCCAAATGCGAAACGCCTAATCCCGCACGGAACGCGGGCGGAGATGGCGTCGTTGGGACTTCCCTTCATCGGTTTCTCCTCCGTTTCCGTCCCCGTTGGGTCACTTCCGCAACCTCCGTCGGGACATCCACCGGTTCTGATGGTTCGGGAGCGCTCACTTGTCGTCTCGAATGGCGCTCAATCCACACGCAGAATCCCAGACAGACTGCCGTTATGGCGAGTACCGCAACCGTAGCTGGTTCCATTGTTTTTTTCCTCCTGCTTTTATTCACCAAAACCTGCCCTGCTATTTACAAGCTCTTCTGTCCGCTGGCGCGAGGGGACCTTTCTCGACCATTCGTCCTTTCGCCTTGCTCCCTTCGTTCGTTATAGGGCTATCGCTTCATTCGGACAATTAGAAACTTCGTCTCGTTCAATTAGAGATTTTCGCAGTATGATGCCTTCATGGAATGGTTGAATTATCACCACCTGTTTTACTTCTGGACCGTTGTCCGCCTGGGCAGCATAACGAAGGCGTGCGAGGAACTGCGGTTGGCGCCTCCGACCGTGAGCGCGCAATTGCGGAGTCTCGAGGACCAGCTGGGCGAGAAGCTGCTGAAGCGTTCCGGACGAAACCTGGTACCGACGGAAATCGGCCTTGCGGTGTACCGCCAAGCGGAAGAGATTTTTTCCATCGGCCGGGAAATCATGGACACGGTGAAACAACGGCCGACGCATCGGCCGTTGCGTCTGGTGGTTGGTTTGGATGACGTTGTACCGAAGGAGATTGCATACCGGCTCATTGAGCCGGCACTACGATTGGAGATGCCGGTGCGGCTGGTGTGTCACGAAGCGAACTTGGAACGCTTAGTTGCGGAACTGGCGTTGCATGAGATCGACGTGGTGTTATCCGATTCTCCGGTTACTCCGAGCCTCAATATGCGCGTCTACAGTCACTACCTGGGAGATTGCGGCGTCGTATGGATGGCGCCGCCACGCTTGGCGAAGCTTTACCGCAAAGGGTTTCCGAAATCGCTGAACGGCGCACCCGTTTTGCTTCCCACCGATGACACTGCCATACGCCGGAAATTAGACCAGTGGTTCGCTGGCTTGGAGATCGAACCGAAAGTGATTGGAGAATTTGAAGACTTCGCGCTTCTCCGGGTTTTTGGGCAGGCAGGTGCCGGGCTCCTTCCCGTTCCCACAACCCTTGAAAAGCAATTTCACAATCAGGACAAGGTCATCCGGCTAGGGATTGCACGGAACGTATTTGGCCGTTTCTACGCAATCTCTGCGGAACGGAAGCTACGGCATCCCGGAGTTATCGCGATTTGTGAAACCGCCCGGCGTGAAGTCTTTGCATGAGAGAGATTGACCTCACCGTACTCCCGTGTCGTCTCAAGAGGGCTTTCCTCGGAAGGCGAAGCACCAGAAAACTCAGCCTTCTGGCGCGAAGCATTCTCGTCTACTTGAACGGGCCGCCCTCTTACCCGCGATCCTGTGAACGCGTGTCTTCGACTCCAATCGCACTGGCCTTGGAAGCGAGGAATTTGCCGGCATGCCCCGCCCGTGCGACAAGTGGTTCCAGCAGTTCGGGCATTGCGCTCCGGTTTGTGTGAGCGCTAGAACCTCCGTTAGAAAATTCAGGGTGTGACCACAATACGGACAGATCATGTTCGTGTACTCCTTTCTTGCAGCAAAGGTGCGGATGCACACCTAGGTCGCAGAACCAGCCGGGGTCAGCACTTCGATCCCAATCTCTCTTTCGATGGCGTCCTGCGCCTTCAACCATTCCTTCAACTGGTCGTGCTTCCCGAGAACGGATTGCAGCATCGAGGCCATCTTTTCGTGTTCCTGTATGGCCCTGGTGAGAAGTTCGGTTGTCCCAATATCGCCGCGCAGGCTGGCATTACCTGCCAGAGAGCCCCGCAAGGAGCGAAGCAAGATCTCATGGTCGTCGTACAGATCTTCGACCATCGCCAGCTCGCTCGGATGCACTTCCGGACGCTCTTGGAGTCGTGTGCATCTCAGGAACTCCGTCATCGTGCCGAAAGCGTTGCTCCCCAGCGCGCGGACGCGTTCCCCAATCTCGTCGATCAACACATCCAGCTTGGCGTATTGGTTGCCAAACAGTGCATGCAGATCGTGGAAATGGGGCCCGGTCACATTCCAGTGGTAATTCTTCGTTTTCGTCGAGAGAAGGTACTCATCCGACAGCAAGTTGTTGAGAACCCGGGTGACCTCTCTCCGATTGCTATCTTCTAATCCGATGTTGATCATGTGTCTGTTCCTCCTTCATGGTGATACGACTGAAAATGAATCTTCTTCCGCTGGGTCGGGGCTGCTCGACGGCGGATCGCTGTTCCTGTGCCCTCTCCATGATTTCCGTAGTCACGTCGGTCTTCCTCCTTTCCTGTGGTTCAAGCGGGCATAGCGCCTGCAGCTGAAATTGTTCGACCTTCTCCGAATCGCGCCGTATGGCCACGGAATAGCCCGGCTCGTCGCCAGCGGCCTCGGGCTGGTACAGCACCTGAATCACGTTGAGCCGCCGCCGTCCGCCGGGAGTCGGCCATTCGACCTCGTCGCCCTCGCGGTAGCCCAGTAGGGCAGTAGCTATGGGCGCGAGAATGGAAATCTTGCCTTTCGCTATGTCAGCCTCGGAGGGAAAGACGACGGTGTAGGTGGACTCTCCGCCCGTGTCGAGGTCCCTGACCAGCACGTGGGAATGCATGGTGACGGTGTCGGCAGGGATATCTCTTGACCGCACGATTTCCGCACGGTCGAGTTCCTGCGCCAGCATCTCCAGGTGTTCCCGGTCCCGCGTTGGTGACTTCAAGCGAGAGGCAAGCAAAGCCATCAGCTTCTCCATGTCGTCTTGTGTCACCTGAATCATTTTCTCGTTCATTTCCGTTCCTCGAACTTCCACCGGCATAACCCTGGGGTCCAGAGGGTGGGATCTCTGGACCCCTCTCGCCCGGCACTCGCCTTCGCACTTAGGATTCGCGCTGCCGGGAAAACCGCACCGTCTCGCGTTTCCGCTTACGTTCGCGATTCCGTCCAAGGGCCCGGGCGAACGAGCGGCCGATGCCTTCCGTAGCTCGGCCGATGGCGGCGTAGAGATTCGCGTCCGCTGTCTGTTGAAGGAGAGTCATGCCGGAGGGCAGGAGCTCCGCCGAGATATGGCACGACTTGTCCGGTCCGCCACGGGGACCATTGACGTCCGTGATTCGGACTCTCACACGGCCGACTCGCCCGCCGAAACGACCCAGCGAAAAATGCAGCCGTCGCTCGATGTAGGACTGCAAAGCCTCGGTCAGGTCTGTGCTCAAGATGCGAATGTCTGCGTCCATTTGGCTCCTCCGTTATCCCGCATCACCTTTATACGGCGTTTGAATACTTAGAACTAGTAGACAATCTGGCATTTAGAGTTAGGTATAACCTAACTATTGTACGAAGCATGGAAGCCGCTAATGTTCGGCGCCGGTTCCGCTTTGGAAATGTGTTGGTCGAGCGAGGTCACATGCGCCCGCTTATGAAGATTGACCCGGTCGGTCCTTGAATCGTTCCAATGCCTGTCTTCAGTTCTTTGCCTTTGCAGGACAAATCCTGACGATCTCCACTGAACAACATGCGTGCCGCGCTACCGCTTCGGATACACCGCCCATCAGAAAACGGTTCAGACCCTTTCGTCCGTGCGAGCCAAGTACGATCAAGTCGGCATCCCACTCTTCGGCGACGTCGAGGATTGTTGACTTCGGGTCGCCCATCTCCAGAGCCGCAGTCACGTTTAGACCTCGGGCACGGAGCAATTCGGCGGCCTTCGCGACGAGCGTCTCGGCATGCTGTTTCTGAGACTGCAAAGCGTTTTCGAGGGCCGGCTCATATCCTCCCAGTTCACGGGCGACCAAGAGTGGCGGCGATTCCACGACGTGCAAAATCCGCACCTCGGTACCTGGCGGTCGAGCTTGTTCGATCACCGTCTCGGCGGCGGCCTCCGAGAATTTGGAATCATCAATCGCCAGTAGAATTCTCATGATTCACCTCGTTCGGCAAGGCGGCATGCTTCCGACTCGCAGCGTTCAGGACGAAACCTCACAAGCTCGAGGGAGCACGGAGCAGCATGTATCACCGCGATCGATCTCCTTTGAGCTCCCTCAGGAGGTGCAGAGCACCTCGGAAGAAGATGATTCAACTCTCTCGATCCACCATTCAGATGTTCGGCAATCTCCTGGCGGGTTCGCGGCAGGCTCGCCGTTACCACAGATACGGGCAGGCCCAGAAAATCAGCAGTTTCGCCGACCGACCACTTCTCTACATCACAGAGAAAGAAAATAATCCGGCATACGGGATTGAGAATGTTGGTGGTTCCGGTTGCTAGCTGCCTGAGTTCGGCTTGTGTGTAGTGTTCGTCAGGATTGTCCGCACAGTACGGCATTTCGTTGCGCATCAGCTTGCTTTCGGTCTCCCTGCATTGATCGAAGGCGGCTTCGCGGGGATATCTGCCGCGTAGCTTGAGCAATGCTTCGATGGCGCCGATACGACAGAGCCAGGCCGAGAAACGAAAATCGGTTCGAAACGCCTGCAGGTGCTCGCGCGCTTTGATGAAAGTGGCTCGCACCGCGTCTTCGGCGTCGCTTGGATTTCGCGTGATGTCTGCAGCAAGGCGATAAATTCTGTCCTGACTGCGGGCAACCAGCTCGTCAAAAGCCAGGGTGTAGCCTGCCTGAGCCGCCAATAGCCAGCGGGCCTCGAGGTTCGGACGGTCCGCGGATAACCGGCGGGGACTTATTCGTTCTGGACTCGGCGCGGGATACCTCGGCAAGATGCCGTCCATCACTTCCTCCTTTATCTAGGTGGACGATGCGTTGCGCTTACCGGCCTGAGCACTCGGTCGACCGTCTCGCAGGCCCGGTACTCGGGCAGGCGATGCAACGTGGTGTTGCAACAAAGAACGGATCGAGTCTCCAACCGACGCAGTCCAAAGGATTACGAAGTAGAGGGCGTGGGCCAGGAGAACGTATAGTGCGGTTAGCGCGACCAAAACTACATAGAAAATGGTGAAGAAGAAGAGTGCCGCAATCAGCGCGCGTACAAAATAACTTTCGTACGCTCCGAGTGCGAGTAGGATCACCCAAATCCATTTTTGTTTCCGGCAGTCGTCGAGGAGGGCTATCCATCTTCGGCACACGAGCCGAGTGGCGGAACACAGTGATTCCCAGAAAACCAGCCGTTCAACATGCAGGACCGCTATCTGAACTTGTAAGTTGGTTCTTGGCGAAGGCTGAAGATTCGATTGCATTGCAGCTTTATTCTTGAATGGTCTTCATTTTCCGACAATAAGTCGTTCATACCCTCCTGGGAAACAACTGTACTGGGGAAGAACATTCGGATTGCCATGTGAAGCCGCTCTTGCCGGACGGAACTGCTATCACATCTCCGTCAGGCCCTCCGGTTTCGCGTGAAGGTGTGTAAACACATTGTCGGCTGACAATGTCATTCAGCCGAACGGGCTTTCTTTGGATGTCTGGCAATCGGGTTCCGCGTCATTGGATGGTTCGTGATGCTTCCCCTGACGGGTTGCGTGGGGGTACTTGCGCATGCGGATTTCCGTGCCACCCTTCTGGAATTGAACCTCGTCCATGAGCAAATTGATCAGGAGGATCCCTCGCCCGTGTTCGGAGAGAATACCTTGGCGAGCGAGTGGGCTCGGAATCTTCGATGGGTCAAATCCCTCGCCCTGGTCCTTCACGACAATGAGCATTCCGCGTCTTGCATCGCACGCGCAACAAACACGAACCTTCTTGTGTAGATCCTCGCGATTTCCATGAACGATGGCATTTGCCAGTGCTTCGCGGAGGGCCATCTCGACGGCAATTTCTTGTTCTGGCGGACAGCAACTAGCCCTCAGCGACTGCATCAGCTGATCCACCACCGGGGAAATGGCTTCAATTGTGCTGGCGACAACTACATCCACTCTCCAAGTGCGGTTTGAGTGCATGAATTCACACGGCCGTAGTTCGAACTCGTTCGGTTGTTTCATTTCTCTCCGTGTGGTTCTCCGACCGTTGGCAGGATGCGCGAAGCAACAACGTCTTCCGTCTGCCAGGCGATCTTCGCGAACCTCACCGTCCAACGGTGCGCACGCCCGCCGTCGTGATGATGTCGCCGAGTACCTTCCGCGCCTTTTGCCAATCCTTCAAGAACGATGCCAGACCGACATCCGTCAGCGGGTGCTTGAAAAGCTGCTCGAAAACCTTGAACGGCATGGTGCCAATGTGCACGCCCATTCGTGCCGCCGCGACAACATGCAGCGGGCCGCGCAGGCTAGCAGCCAATACTTTCGTGGGGAACTGATAGGCGCGGTAGATATCCATGATTTCACTGAGCACATGAAGTCCTTCCTGCGCCGTATCGTCCAATCGTCCGAGGAAAGGGCTGACGAAATAGGCTCCTGCTTTCGCCGCCAGAAGCGCTTGCGCGGCGGAAAAAACCAACGTTACATTGATTCGGATACCCTCGCCGTGCAGCACGTGTAGTGCGCGCACCCCGGCTGGCGTCATCGGTACCTTCACCACAATGTTCGAATGCCAGCTCGCCAGTTCACGCCCCTCGCGCAGCATCCCTTCCGTGTCCGTCGATACCACTTCGGCGTTTACGATCCCATCCTTCACGATTTCGCAAGCCTTCAGAATCAGCTCGCGGAACGGCCGGCCTTCCCTGGCGGCCAGCGTAGGATTCGTGGTGATGCCGTCGAGCAGGCCAAAGTCTGATGCCTCTTGGATCTCATCCAGGTTGGCGGTGTCGAGAAATATCTTCATGGTTCGCTCCTTTGGTTGGGAGACTTGGAATCAGTCTCGGTGGTCATGTTTAACGGCGTGGTGACGACAATTGGCGGAAGCAGGAAGGTGACTGTGAGATTGACGGCGAACAGAAACACCGCGGTGAGTTCCATCAACGCAGAAACCGGCAAGCCACTCCAAGCCCAAACCGCATAACCCTGGTAGGCTAGGATTTCCGACGTGACTCGAAGCGCGCAGGCGGTCATCAACAGGATCAGCATCCACAGCATGAGCCTCGGGCTCCACAACACACGCATCCCGCAGAACGACGGCAAGATTCTCTGCCCCACACAGAAGACCATCGCTGCGATGAATCCAACCGTCAGAGCGTGCCGGGATGCTCCCGAGATTCCGGCGGCCTCTCCGGCCAGCGACGCCCACACGCTAAGGACCGCGGCGATCAGGAGCCAACCGTAGGCAATCCGGACGAATATCGGCAAACTTGCGTGGACATTTATGGTCTTCGCTGGTTTCGTCGCGGGCTCAAAGAAGCGGATCGCCGCAATCGCTGTCGCCGCTCCCCCGAGTAGAAGAATTCCGGCCGCGGTGAAACGCTCGAAGAACCCGGCCACGACACCCAACGTATTCGAGCCGAGCCCGGCCAGGAGTAGGTGATTCCGCAGAGGTCTGAGCCCCATGAATACTGGAATCCAACGCGAACTGAAGCCCCAGACCATGGGAACCAGAAAGCCCCAGGTCGAAACAATCAAATAGCGCTGGTCGAATTCGTGTGAAAAGGCCGGTGACGCCGCGTGGCGTGCCAGTTGAATCGATGCACCTAGATTGAGCATCAACGATGTCAGCAAGCCCATCGTCGCGGCGATTACTACGAAAATCCAGGGCTCCCACGGCTTCGGCGCTCCACCCGCCGGCCGGTGACTTGCGACGGCTCTAAAGAAAATGAGGAAGGCAAGGAGTTCGAGTGCCGCCGAGAGGGGTAACAGGACGCGCCAGTGCCAGGGGTAAATATTGGCAAACCAGCGGGAGGTCACACCAACGACCCACAGGCCCAAACACAGCCAACCCTCCCCGAGTGCAAACGGCTTCATTTTCCGCAGCTTCGGAATGGAGTAGAAGCCGATTCCTAGGATGAACGTACCGACCCACCCGAACAGTTGCGCGTGGCCATGCGCCTGAATCCAGGCCGGAGAAACGGAGTTGACCGCTTCGCGGCTGCTAATCTTAATGAGATTCCACACGCCAAGAAAGGTCCCCGGCAGCAGCATGAAGATCAAGCCGGTGACGATGTAGGTCATCAATAAACGCGAGAGCGACTGCTCCCTAGCGATGGCGCGGTCCATGATCGATTTCGTTTTGTCGTCCAGCCACACCGGCCGTAAGCCAGGAACTGGTGCAAGATCCGACATCGCATTCTCCCTGCTGTCGCTCAAGGTCGCCCAGGGCGTTTTTCTTTCAGCCAATGAAAGCTCTACTCCGCCACTGTGGGTTGGGGCTTCTCTACGGCAACTACCACCACGTGCTTCAGGGGCGAACCGTAGAACTCATGACTCACTTCAACCACCTTGAACTTACCTGCCTTTAGTTCAATCTTCTCGCCCGTGCGTGGCGCTGTCGCTACCGAGACGCCCTGCAGCCTTACGATCGTACCGTTCGAACCCGTGACCTCCACGATTCTCAACTCGGCTTCAAGTACCTGAGTCGTTGCGACCTCCTCTATCTGTCCAGCCATGTGACTTAGTTCTCTTTTAGATCGCATGCATTTATCCTCCCAGGTTGTGGCGACCACGGTGGGTGCCCAACCGAACGAATCCTATCGACCCCTGTGGGCCGCGATGATGCGCTAGAGCCAGCCCACTGGTTTGTAACTCGGGCTGCGACCGCACTTAACCCGTTCCTGCGATGCTCCACCCTTTCCATCCGAACTTGTTATTGCTGTTGTCCCAGCTGGAAGGTGATCGTCACGATCATTTGTACGGCGATCGGCTGATCGTTCAAATACGTCGGTTCGTATTTCCACTTCTTCAACGCATCGAGTGCGGCTTGATACAGGAGGGGCGGTCCGGAGACGACCTTCATCTCTATGACGTTCCCTTGTTCATCCAAGACTGCGTCGATCTGCACCTGACCCTGAATGTGCACTTGCCGCGCGAGTGGCGGATATTCGGGTTGCACTTTTACGATTATTTTCGGCGGTCGTACGTGCCCGCCAACGCGTATGGGACCTTTCGGTCTAACCGAGGGAGGCGGGGGAACG
>Ga0207134_1037_pt1 | contig 41809 bp, 40 predicted proteins | sample Alteio_BWMinHeat_12_FD_153527 | JGI IMG/M metagenome (GOLD analysis project Ga0207134, IMG submission 153527) | Enriched cells from forest soil in Barre Woods Harvard Forest LTER site, Petersham, Massachusetts, United States -... | ecosystem: Environmental > Terrestrial > Soil > Temperate forest >... | reverse complement strand
GCCCCGGCGCTATTTTCGAACAGGAATAAGAAGTGAAGAATTTTTGCTATTTTATCTTGATATAAGCGCTTACGATTATAGTTTGAGAAACAGAGGTCTTAAGCCCAATGCATTTGTCCGGCCCGACAGAAATCAGTGTCCGCAAAAACATTATAAAGCCGCTGGTTTCTGGCGTCTTTACCATTGCCCTGTTGGCTTTACCTCCGCAGGCCACTGAGCGTTCGCAGATCCGATTTGAGAACCACCAGAAGCTATCACGTGTCGACTTCATTCTCAACAACAGCACCACCGACGACAAGCCCGTAATTGACGCGGTCCTCGGGGGCGTAGCGCTCCTGGACTACGATAACGACGGGTATCTCGATATTTTTTTTACCAACGGTGCACGCATCCCCAGCCTAGCGAAGGATAGTCCTGACTTTTCAAACCGCCTCTACCACAATAACCATGATGGCACTTTTACAGACGTAACTGATCGTGCGGGCGTAAAAGGTTATGGCTACAGTGTGGGCGTCGCCGTGGCTGACTTTGATAACGACGGGTTTCCAGATATTTACGTCACGGGAGTTAACCGCAATACGCTGTATCACAACAACGGCGATGGTACATTCACTGATGTCACTGAGCGCGCAGGAGTGGCTGGCATCGGCCCCAATGGCAAGAAACTTTGGTCGGTATCAGCCGCATGGATCGATTACGACAACGACGGCCGCTTAGATCTTTTTGTGAGTAACTACCTGGACTGGACGTTCGAGACTTCTAAAGTCTGCGGCCCCCCCGGTCGGCGCCTCTCATGCTCACCGACCATGTACAAGGGAGAGCCGAATTTTCTGTATCACAACAATGGTGACGGCACGTTCTCGGACGTCTCTGCCGCAACGGGCATAGCAGAACACATCGGGAAGGGCATGGGTGTAGCCATCGCCGACTTCAATGGTGATGGTTGGATGGATATCTTCGTCGCAAACGACAAGGAAAGAAATTTTCTATTCAAGAATCGTGGGGGTAAGAGCTTCGAGGAAGTAGGAGTGGAGTCCTTCGTGGCCTTCACGGAAGACGGGATCCCTGTTTCCAGCATGGGCGTTGATTTTCGTGACTGGAATAACGATGGCAAGCCCAGCCTATTTGTCACCGCCCTTGGACGTGAAACATTCCCGCTGTTCCGTAATGAGGGCACCGGATCTTTTAGTGTGGATACCTACAAGGCAGGGATAGGATTTCCCAGTCTAAAGATGAGCGGTTGGGGCAATGGCATCTATGACTTCGATAACGACGGTTTTAAGGATCTATTCACCGCCAACTCGCACGTCAGTGACAACGCCGATGACGACCCTCAGCAACACTACCGCCAGGCAAACGCCGTGTTCCAGAATCTCCAGGATGGGACATTCCGTGATGTAAGCACGCAAGCCGGGCCGGATATGCAAGTCCGTGCCGCTCATCGCGGGTGTGCGTTCGGCGATCTCAATAACGACGGCAAGATTGATGTGGTTGTATCCGCTATTGGTGATCATGCCGAATTGCTTTACAACACCACAACGAACAACAACCATTGGATTCTGCTTCAGACGCTCGGCGTCAAAAGCAACCGGGACGGAATTGGCACGCGCATCAAAGTCACAGGAGAATCCGGCTTGGTGCAATACAACCATGTAACCACTGCGGGGAGTTTCGCTAGTTCCTCCGATAAGCGCGTCCATTTTGGGCTGGGCCGTGATACACGAATCAAAGAAATTGAGTTGCGCTGGCCCAGCGGAAGGATTCAGGTTCTGCAAAACGTTAAGGCCGATCAAATCCTGAAGATCACCGAGAGCGAGAAATGAAAGCGATTCTGCTTTTTGTTGCAACACTCTGGGCGCCGTGCTTGGCCTCTGCCGGACAGTGCACGGGAGCAGAGCAGCAACTTCAATCGATTTCCAGTGCGCTGGCCCGTGAGGCGCTCGACAAGGCTGAGCAGATTCTTGATTCCCTGGAGCAATCCTACCCGAACTGTCCCGAGACTCTTCTTGACCGCGCGCGACTCTTGGCCTTGAAAGGAAACGCGACGGCTGCCGAGGACGCATTCGTTCGTTACCAGGAACTGGCGCCGGATGCGTCCCGAGGCTACGCCTACCTTGGTCGCTTTCTGTTGGAGCAAAGACAGTATGCGCGCGCTGACTCTACCTCACTCGTCGCATTGGAGAAGAACCCCAGCGAACCTGCCGCCCTGGCTCTGCGAGGCGAAATTCTAGTCATGAAAGGGCAAGTGAAAGAGGGCACGAGCTTACTTCAGCAAGCCTGGCAAATCGATCCCGATAACGTCGACGCGAATTTTCAGTTAGGGACTCTGTCTGACATGGAAAACCGCCACGCAGAGGCAGTAAAACACTTCGAAAGAGTTGTAGCGATAGATGCAAGCGATCCACGTGCTTGGGATTATTTGGCTCTGAATATAGAAATAGTGGGAGAAGTGGACCGTGCGGGCGAGGCCTACCAAAAGGCTGAGGCCGTCAATCAACGTGGGCGCCACTTCGATGCCTTCCTGGATTACAACTACGGGAGGTTTCTAATGAAAGGCAACCAGCTCAAAGAAGCCAAAGAGCACCTGGATCGCGCCGTGGAGCTGACCCCAAACGTCCGGGCGGTTTGGTACGAACGCGCCAAAGTAAATTTGAGCATGAAGAACTATGAGGATGCTAGAGCCGATGGCGAGAGAGCGGCGACCCTGCGCGACACGAGAGGCGTAATTCTTGACCTGCAGATTTACGCCTTGCTAGAACAAATTTACGGCAGACTCGGCAACAAGGAATTGGCTAGCAAATATGCCGCTCTGAGCCGCGTAACGCCCGTGCCCATCAAAGAAACCCGCTAAGTGATAACCCCGGATCACCAATCGAATCGGTTCATTCTCAATTGAGAAGGCTCTGGAATCAAGTTTGTTGAGCGATACCGCATGATCGACCAATTTCTCGATGGTAGCGCGTCCGTGGTCTGCCACGGTGATGCCAGAAACTATCGCAACAACTTTGTTGTTGTCGTTTGCTCGCCGTCAACTCTATGCCGTGATTTTGAATGGTAGTAGGGTCGTTCTCTACCGTTCTAATTTTTACAGGACACGCGACAGGTCCCGAGCAGGGGAAAGAGTGAGTTGGGGCACAGAGCACACAATGAAAAAAGTTAGCGTCCACGCGCAGTTGTGCAGCGCGCGATGCGTCATTCGAGTCCTGAAACCAAGCGCCACTATCAACTGGGGATGGTGGAGCAGGTGCGGCAAAACCTGGAAAAGGCAAATGAGAAGGTCTACGGCAAGAGGAAAGTATTACGTTTTTATGACGGTCAGCCCGCTGCCGGGAACGAACAAGAAATGACCGCGTATAAGTGATGGATAGAAAGGAGTAAGTGGCGCGCCCGGGGAGATTCGAACTCCCGACCCTCTGCTTAGAAGGAATCTTGAGCTACTTTGGACAGGGCAGCACCGGTTGGTAAGTGTTGGGTTTTCAGCATCCGATTCCCTCCCGTCCAAGCCCATCTAAACGGGTACCCGCTACATTTTCCGCTACAGTCTTCACGATGGTTGCAAAGGCTTTGTTCGCTCTGTTGCGATCTCGGGATGCAATGTGGACAGTGCACTGAATACGGAATCCTCAGATGGGTGTACATACCGAGCGCTTATTTGAATCGAGGAATGCCCGGCGATTCGCGCCAATGTCCAGACATTGCAGCCCGACGCTCCCAAACGAGTCAGAAATGTGTGGCGAAGCGTGTATAGCACAAAGGGGCGAACGGGTTTGTCATCGTCCTTCTTTGCCTCCTCGGCGAGCGTCTTGAATGTGCGGCGATGTTGCTTCTTCAGAGTACTTGGTTCGACATGCCCGCTTGCAGTGGGTGCAGCCCAAACCCATCCCTCTACCGGTTTTTCGGCGCGTTTCCACTTATCCTCTAAGATTGTTCTTACCCTCGGGGTCAGCGGAAGCATTCTACGAGCGGCTGCCGTTTTTCCGTGAGTTACAAGCAACGAGCCATGTCGTCCGTGCACCCAGCTAATAGATTCCCAGCGCAGCCGGAAGCATTCCTCTGGGCGCATTCCAGAATCGACGAGCACCGTGGCGATGGAACACAGAGGGTCTGGGGCAGCGGCCAGATATTTAGCCTCTTCGACTGGTGTGATCACTCGTTCACGATGCCGCTCACCGCGCAAGAGCTTGATCTTTGGGGAAGCCGGAATTACTCCCCATTCAACAGCGACTCGGAGCAATCGTCTCAAAACGCGGAGGGCACTGTTAATGCTGGACGCCTGTAGTTTCTTGCTTTGACGGTGAGCAGCGAAGCCCGTCGCGTCCTCACTGGAGATCTGGTCTAGCTTCTTGTCAGCGAGGGCCGGGAAACTAGAGAGCAAGCGCAAATTTGTTCGATACCAACCCTTCCACGTCTTTGGTGAGGAATGCTCGAACTGAGCCTTCGCCCACGGCTCAAAACGGTTATCAATGAACTCTTTCAAGGTTGGCACAGGCTTTTTCTCGCGGATGCCCACTTCGCCCTTTGCAAGAGAAGTCCGGTGCGCAGCCTCCACTTGCCGCGCCACTCGCGGGTTGCCCTGTTTCGTAGACTCCTGAATGTGTTTGCCGTTGAACACGAAGCTATACCAGTAGATGCGACCTCGCTTGTAGATTGCCATCACTTAGTCTCCATTTCTTCTCGCAGGAACGCATACAGCCTACCGACCGGAATTATTACGATGAGACCAATCTGGTTCTCGCTGACAATTACAGAAATTAATTCCGCGTCCATAAAAGTCGCTTCCTGCTTTGGATATTTAGCAAATCCCGTTCGAGCCTCGCGAGTTATTACAAGCATTTGATTCGTTTGTCGCGGCACGTTCGACGCAGCGTCGTTCGCGCTGGAACGGAGTCGTCCGCCGCAGATTTGGTTCAAGACGTACTGGATCGCCTCAGACCTAAGACCACTCTCGAACAGCCAATAGACCAGCGCGATCCCGTACAAATCGGCTTCGCCAAAAAAACGCTGTCTGCCATGCCCCTCCCCGGCCCGAACGGATGCCCGGATACCGTACTTTCCGCGCTGAATGAATTTATTAAGCAGCGTCGGCTGAATCCCGACCAACCTTGCTACGTCCATGATCCCAAACTTGCTTTTTTCTTTTTTCACCACTTGACCTGCTCCCTCGAATTTGTCAGAATAGCCTTGGTATTAGACACTGTCCATTCCAATGGAATGGCCGAAGGGATTTGAACATGGATGGAGTAGTGAAGTCAAGGAATTTGAGTGGTGAGCCAATGGCTGTTTTGCTTTCACTGGACAAGGCTGCCGACGCGCTCGGCAGGATCTCGATTTGGACGCTTCGCAAGCACATAGCCGTCGGCAACGTAAAAGTGACGCGAATAGGGCGGCGCGTATTGCTCACAGCCGAGGAGGTCGAGCGTATCCGCCAGGACGGCTTGCCCAGCTTAGGTCAATTTCACAAGTCAGACCACGAGCCAGAAGCCGAGCGGAGAAATCAACTATGAATCCACCTGGCCTACAAAATCTCACTTCAGAGGAACTGGCCGGACTTATGGCCAACCCAAAATTCCGAGATGCTGTCGATACAGAACCCCCCGCCGAAGCGCAGGCCGTGGTGGACCGAGTAGCTGATTTCATCGAACGGTTTGTCTTTTTGAAAACCAAGAGTTTATATGAGCTGCTCGCGCTGTGGACGATCTCAACTCACATGCAGGCTGAGTTCGAGTTCACGGGCTACATATTTGCCTATTCTCCCGAGCCCCAAAGCGGGAAGTCTCGGTTGCTGGAGATACTGGAGTTGCTAGTTGCGCATCCAAGCGGAATTCTCATCTCCACGAGTGAAGCAGTTCTTTTCCGGACCGCTCATGGACACACTCAGCTCCTAGACGAAGTGGACGGATGGACAAACAGGGAATTCCTTCGCAGCGTGCTCAACGCAGGATTTCGTCGTGGGGCAACGGTGAAGCGAGTAGAGGACGGAAGCAGCGGTTATGAAGTTGGCTCGTTTCCTGTATTCGCGCCGAGAGCGCTCGCCGGCATCGGGAGCAAAATATTAGACGGAACCACCCGCGACCGCACATTCCAGTTCGAGATGGTAAGGCAGATGCGAGACGAGCGTCGTGAGAAGTTTCGTGCCAGAACCGCAGGACCCGAAGCAAAGCTAATTACCTCTGAAGTTGCCAAGTGGGTTGACGAGAACCGTCACAGAGTTGCGCAACTCTATGAGTGTGCTAATTTTCCTTATCTCCAGGAATTTCGTGATCGCACCATAGATGTAACTGAGCCCTTGGCAGCCATTTTGGAAGTGGCGTATGCCAAGAGCCCAGGTCTGGAACAAGCTATTTCCGACCTGCTAGAGGCCGTTGCACTTACGCGTAAAGACCAAGCGTCACTACCGGATGACCACCGGATTCTTGAGACGCTCGCCAAATTCGCCGAGTCCGAGGACCCTCTTGTTGGAAATGCCACAGAGTTAGCTGAACGATGTGCCCAGGTACTAGGGGAGCGTGCAGATAGTCTGGATCTTTCTTCTGTTCTACGACGGTTTGGGTTCGAGACCAAGAGCATCCGGAAGGGCGGCGAGGCCAAGTATCGGTATTCCCTTCCTCACAGCGCGCTGGAGGAGATCATAAATCGCTACGGACGCGCTGAAAAACCTAGCGACGAACCCCAGGAGACGGCCGTAGTAAGTGTAGTAGGTGAGGGGGCAGGGCAAGGCAACGAGGTGTGATGCGGGCATGCCTCTCCTCTCTCTTCACCTACTACAGTTACCACAATCGGCTGGCCAGGGTTGCAAGCGCACGTCCTTTGGGGGGAGGAGTGCTGCTCACCAGATGTCACCTACAGCAACCCCAGAAGTAAGGAAATAGGAGAGAGGAATAGCAGAAGTGAAGATCAAGGAGTTAACGGCTATTGGAGGCAACTGGCACAGATTTCACCTAAACGTGGGGGGCTTCACGGTCAAGAACTGCCATTGGAACTCAGTTAGCGGCCAAATCCGATTCCCGAGAAGGTACGACCGGAATAACGGACGACACAGGGTCGTCTTTGCCCACGGTGCCCACGTTAACAGGCTGCGTCAACTGCTGGCATCGGGTGAAACGGCACTACCCCGAGACAGAAGGCCCTGCAGGCTCAGAATCCACTTTCTGGGATGGAGCCCCCTCGAATGGCCACGGTGGATGATATTCAATTTCACGGTCCGTGGCTTCACCATTCTGGGCTGTAGGTGGCAACCCTCGACGGGGAGCATTCAGCTGCCAGTTACCTTCTACTTCTGCCAGAATCCGGGCCAGGTGAGATTTAGCAAAAGACTGCTGGTTTGCGCCTACGGCGCCCACATCAATCGGCTCATACAAGCCTTGCAGGATCATTGGGACGAGATTCACGGCCACGCTGAAGAGGAAGTGGCAGTTGGGACCGAAGGCAGCGGAGGATGATATGAGTACGTCCAGACGGCCTAATCGGAACGGCGCGTACTTGGGGTCTCGTCCCGAGGACTCTTGATGCGTGCCCTGTAGTAACTGTAGTAGGCCCTGGAGGGGGTGCACCGCCTCAAGATCACTCAGGTGGACCACTGCAGAGCCCCCTCCCCCGCTCTGAGCTACTACACCTACTACAGATACAGGTCGTCTGTGCACCGAGGGAAAGGACTTGTGGGGTTAGGGATGAGTGGCGTGGATAGAGCCTTCCGGGTCTATCAGATAGGAAAGCATTCTGCTCCGGCCACGCTGGGTCGGGTAATCTCTACGGGGCTCCTACGCTCTATGTTCTATGCTGTCTCTGACCACTTTATCTTTACTTGCCTCTGTCTCTGCAGTCTCGATTGTCTCTATTGTGTTTCTACGGCTTCTATTGTCCTGCTGTAGGTACAGTCTCTGTAATATCTGTGTTCGTCTCTGTGGCTTCTATGTTCTCTGTGCTCTGCTCACTGCGCGCTCTGTGGTCTCTCTATACTGTTGCTGCTTCCTTTAGGGCGGTGAATTACGCCCAATTACTGGCCAATTCCCAGACGATTTTCAGAAAATTCTCTGAGACTATGAACTACGTCAGTTCACAGCAAACCTCTGTAAAATCTCAATGAATCTCTGCAAGTCTCTGTAAGTCTCCTAGAAAGAGCGAGAAGCGGCCTTGTTGAAAACAAAGGACTTAGATTCAAAATTGGAAATTCATTGTCTGTCACTGACGAAAACAAGCCTCTGGTGCATCGCACAGAGGTCACAGAAGCCACAGTCGACAGTCTGGCAGAGAAGATTAAGATACAGAGCAGAGAGCACAGAGGCCGGAGCACACAGGACACAGAAGGCCGACAGACTGACAGTTGACAATCAAAAACGAAAACAGAGATTCAACGCAGATAACACTGAGCAGTGTTAGGCATCCAGAAACCCTCAGCCAGTCTGATCGACAACTGGATTCGGGCAAACTTGGTAGACGAAGAGTCATTAGACACAGGGCCTACGCTGCCGCCAACTCCGCCCAGCCTCCTGCGCACCCAGCCACCTCCGCCGAAACCGACGATTTCCGGCGCAAGCGCCGTCCCGGCTACAGCAAGTCCAACCTGGAGCCGCTGCTGCGAGCACAGGGCACGCTTGAGAGACCACGCGGCGTTCGGAAGCCGGGCCGCCCACCGGTGCGCGCAACCTGGTTCGAAGCCGTCGCCCGCAGCATGGCGGACGGTACGACCCTGCGAGAGGCTCTCCAGCGCCACGGGATCGAGTTGGATAAGCGTCAAATTCGCGCCCTTTTTCGCAACAAGGAATTCAGGAGCCTCTATCAAGCGGAGCGCCACCGGCACCAGCACAGCGATCTTTACTTCAAAAAGAGTTTGAGCCGCGAAGAACGCTTCCGGCGGATGCTCTGAAGTTTCGAGGCACTGCCAGAAATTGGCTGCCGGAGAGACAGAGGGGAACCCGGCTAAAATCCACTTTACCGGTAAGGCGACTAATCGGGACTTGAAAAAAAACCGCTGATTCAAGCAGTGAAGTCGCTATTTCTTTATCCCAACGTATGCACCCCGATTTGTCCTCAGGCCATTTTTCAAAAATATCGCCCGCAGACCTGCATCCCTCATCGCCCTCAGCGTGTTTTTCTTTTCGAACAATCCCATTTCGTGTCGGTCAACCATGTACTTAATATCTTTATTTTCTTCGGCGATCAGATAATGGTCATCGGTAATAGATGAATTTCGGCGCATTTTGGCGAGAGCCAGGACAGTAATCTTAAGGCTCTCGCTGTCGTAGGTCGTCAAATATGAACCGGTTTTGAAACTAGCCTTAGTGCGCCAAGGATCAATAATGGCCACACCGCCGGTTTGAAGATGGCGAGCAATGTTGCGGAGGGTCTTTTTCAAGTTGGCATAGGTTCGCACATAACCGATAGAGCTGAAAAGGCAAACGACAACATCAAATCGTTTTCCCAAATTGAGATTCACCATGTCAGCCTGTCCGAAAACAACACCCTTGATCTTCTTGCGCGCCACTCTGAGCATGCCCACATTTATATCGGTCGCAAGAACCGAAAAATCACGCTTCAGAAATTGTGCGTGCCTGCCTGTTCCGCAAGCCAGTTCAAGTAGATCATTTCCACCCGTTTTCTTATATCTCTTGATAATTGCCTGATCTTATCCGATTCCTTTTTGTAGTCTTTATCGGGATACAGGAGGTCGTAATATTTTGCCAAGTCTTTGTAGATTGCCTGCTGTTTCATACTGGTGATCGGATATTTGCGTTCGCTCACCATCCTAACTTAGAAGCGAACCGGTTTGAACCACTTCAGGGCCGGTCGCCCTCTGCGACCACTGCACCTGAGGGGTAAACGCGCTAACCGCCGAAGTTGGTTTTAGTACGGACTTCTCCGGTAAGGCGACTTACCAGGAGTTTGAGGCTTGGTGAGCACTGACAACTAGCGTGAGGCTCATTTAATCAGCATTTCAAATGAAACTAATCCGGGCGTGATCACTACTGGGTAGACCAGTGGGTCGAACGAATGCCTAGCCCTCCTTTTTCCAAAACCTGGCGTTCGAAGCGTGCAAAGCTGGCTCCAAGCAGGAGGGGAAGTCGGCCTGGAAACCGTCTAGTGCAATTAACGCGCCTAATCTGCTAAGTTATTGCCACTCCCGGCGGTAGCTACCCAAAGCGCAGATTTAGGTAGCTACTCGTCCGCTCGACTCGGGGCAGCGTTTTGAGGCGGAATCCCCAGGTGCCCCGATGTTTCCTGCGAATCCTCATACTGGAATCAGGTTCGTCAATCATCCGAACTGAACACATCCGCGCCGCGTTTCGGCGACCGGCTCAATGAGGACGACAACCTCTTCGGGGTGCTAATTGAGGGCTACAGACTTCCAGCACGCCATTACGCGTAGCATTGTTTTCAGTGGGCGGCACGTATTGAGCCAGTTCAAGTGACGACGTCCATCCAATCGCGCGCTGCCCATATTTCTCGTCGTCGTATTTCAGCTCGCCAAAATGCCCCTTTACCGATGTAAGAAGAGGTTTGCAAAGGTCTTTATAGGTCCTGTCGCTTGGGTCGGTGTCACAAAACACCCTCAAGACATATGCCTGTCCGTGGAAGAACCCAGCACTTATGCTGCCCATGTCTCCCAAAATACAAGCGTAATTCCCTGAAGGGCTTTCCCCGCATCTTGCGCCACGGATGGCTTTGAACTCAGCGACAGACATTCCGTTGTGGACGCCATTCCATTCAAACATAGTAGGCTGTGCTTCCACCGTCGCAGCCGTAGGCTTGACTCCTGCAGACTGAGCCTCAGCAGTCCTGCCTGAGCCCTTGGAGCAGCCGGAAAGCGCGCAAAGGATTCCAATAAAAGCCAATGGGGCCAAATTCCGCATGACTAAGTCTCCTCCCAGAAAGAGCGGCGATGGTCGAGCTTCCTTTATCTGAGTTTAGTGCTTCTTGTCTTGGGGGCCTGATAGCCCTTAAGTACAGGTTTGCTCAGTTGAACATCTTCTCCGCCAACATCCTCTATCCACTGCACATACCGCCCCTTCGACGGCCCGGTAAGGCGACTAACCAGGAGTTATTAAGCTTGGATGCGAAAGGGACAGAAAATACGCAAAAACAGAGCGGTTGCTGATCATCGTGTGGAGACGAAACGACTACGAGGACCAGGAACTCGCCAACTCCCTTGACCCGCTTCGCGTTGTACGGATCAGGCCACGACTTAGCTGCAGAAAGGACGGCGGCCCCTGAGAAGTTGTCAGGGGCCGTGAACGTTGCTAGTGCTCGTCGCATTCGTCGTCTGATTCGCAGTCCCTTAGTGGTGCTGGCGGGCGTACTTCGACTGTAGTGACGACGCGTCCGGAGATAGGATTCGCGAAACGCAAGATGCGTCCAGCTCCTGGCGGCGCTGCACCTAAGTCGCTCACGAAAATGTCCCCATGGTGGTCAAGAGCCATGGCCGTTGGGACGCTCAGCCCAGTTACGATCTCTTCCACCACCTGGCCAGTGATGCGCAGGATCCGCCCTTTTCCAACATCAGGGAATCCGTCGGCGCTTGAGAGCTCAAGAACATACAACCGCCCCTGATCGTCCACTTCAACGCCCACAACTGTCGTGAAGCCGCCCCAGTAGTCCACCACAAAGCCGTGGCGGGTCACTTGGTAAAGTTTCGACGAGCCGACGACGATCGGGAAGTGAAATAGATTCCCAACGTAAAAGCGTCCATCTCGACTTGCCAGACTTGTGGGCACTTGATGTCCCAGCGGCGCGGAGAAATCGGTGAGCTGTTCGATCCTTGGCTCGTGTCTTCCGGAAAGATTGATCCGGAGGAGCCTGCCGTGGTTCGGCTCTATAACCATCAAATCCCCGTGGAATGGCCTCATGGAGTACGCCGTGCCATCCGGTTCGAAATCGTCTGGTTCGGGATGCGCTACGGGGTGTTCACGGAAGAACCGACTCAAGTTCGCCACGATTTCCGCCGTGCCCTGTTTTCGGTTAATGCGAATCACCGAACTCGGAGTCGAATTACCGTGCGAGCATCCACCGCCTCCCAGCAAGGCGTAAAGCTGCCCATCCACGAAAGCAACCGCAGCTGCTCCCAACGTGTCCCCCGAAGGAAGACTGCTGATTGCTGACGGCAGGCCGCCGATTACCGTAGTCCTGCTGCCGTTTGACTCGATACGGGAGACGCGAGCCGTCGGGCCGCCATGATAAGGCCCGACGGGCGGTACCACTGGAGTACATCCTGTTGGAGCAGGGGTAGTCCCTCCGTGGCCTGCTTCAGCCACGTAAAGAAGTCCATCTGGGCCAAAAGTGAGTCCACGCGGTCCTTCGAGTCCACTGGCATATACAGATCCCCCCGGGGGAACTGGAGGGAGTCCTTGGGCCGTTGCGAAAACTGCAAAAACAAGAGAGAGAAAGACAAATGTCAGGGTCTTCATAGTTGCCTCCTAGTCTGGATAGAATCCCGTACTTAACCAAAATTCGAGATGATTCTTGGGGACGAGCATTGCTCGATGAGTCAGCTCGCTATTTTTGAAAGACCTTGGCATCCCGTAGGGGACTAGGGAAACGCCAACTTCTTGAAGGAGTGGAAAGAGGGCCTAGCAGCGACAAATACAGACCAGATCAAGCAACTCCAACGTGGTAAAACGTTGAGCGCCAGTCGGACGCATCGGCAAATGGAATGGGGTAACTACTAGATTTGGGGATTGCGGTAGGGGGAGGCCTGCAATTCTCTGTGCATTGGCCGAGTGATGCAGCCTCAGGACGCCATCAACATCATCACTCTGATCCGGCGTGATCAGAACGTATGCAATCGAGAGTATCGCCACCACAACCAACACGACTCTCGCACCGCGCATCATGGCGGAAACTGATAACACCGGTTTTTGTCCCTGTCAAGGACAACAATTCTAACTAGCTGTGCTACGGTTGCTCACTCCCCCTCCAAGGCCAGCGTTTGCCTTTTCACCCCTAGTGGGGCCGTTATTCAAGACCATGTCTTGAGCGGAATGGTCCAGGATCTGGATGAAAGTGACGCAGTAATGTTCTACGGCGAGAGATTGCGATAGTGCGTCCTGTAATCCAAATGCCTGGTTAACGCGGTTACCGGACAAGTGCCGGATCGACGATTCCACATGTCTGAATGCGAGAAGTGGGAATCCGGGCGTTTTTTGTCGAACGCTTGGCGCCCGTGACTGTGGCTTATTGCTGCTGGTTATCGTTGCAACCCTCGCTTACCGACGTCAGCAGATTGTTTTGGGAGGCGATGGCGCAGTCGTAGGTCTGACCGTGCTTGTCGAAGAGTGTGTAGTGCTGGGAACTCGAATTGGGACTTACGTCTGATGCTTTGGCCGAATTGGAGACTGACTGGAAATCGCGCACCGTTCCGTTGTCCAGCACAAGTTTGCTAGTGCGGTAGTTCTGCGTGGTGGCTACGGTAAAGCCGAATCGCGCACTGGGCACTGGGAAAGTCACATCGACCGTTAACGGGAAACTGAAGTCTTCGTAGGTGACGTTAGTTCCCTTGCGACTCGAAACCGTTGTCGCAGAGGACAGCTTTGTCTCTAGCGAGGTGTTCTGATTGAGGATGGTGAAATTCACGGTATCGAAGTCGATGGCTTGCGTGGCGGAAAAGTCTTGCTGCTGCGAAATGGAAGTTGTGATTCTTCCTCGTGATGTCTCGATGAAGCCTGCAATCGTGTACTGGCGCTTGGATGTAACGCCGATGGTTCCCGTAACGACGGAAGTACCTCGGAGATTCTCTGTCACCTGCGGGGAGGGATCGGTTAGTGTGTTTTGGAGGATACCGCCAGAGACTTGCGTGCTCTCCGGATCGAGGTAAAGCAAGAGAGATGCGGTCACAGCGAAATAATCATCGTCATTAAACACCTTCAGCGCGACGGTGTGGGGCTGTCCATCGTTCAGAAGTGCTGCGAAGGGCGTAAGGTTCACTCGATAGGGAACGAAATTAAGAGTCTGTACGCCAGGGATGGGAGCCCACTGGTCGGGGAGAAAACCTGTGTAAATCCACGGAGACACTGGAGCAACGCCGGCTGGCGTACCGTCAATGGTGACCTCTGTTTCGCGGAATGCGGTGTGACCGCAACCGTAGAAGGCATTAATATTGTTGAGGTCATCGGGGAAACAAGCGAACCACTGCTCGTCGTTGATTTGGCTTTGCGCGATTACGTCCAAGTAGACCTGTTCGATATTGCGCGGAAGGGTGAATGTCGTTGCAAGCTGGTCCGTGGGGGTATGAAGGAACGCGGGTTCATTGATACCGCCGTTGCTGTTCACTTGCTTTAGCGGATAAACCGCATCGGCTGGATGTGCTCGATCGTCTTCATGATCGTTCCCGCGCTCGTTATTCCCGTGCTTCGCATAAAACTCGAGTGCAGCACTGCCGGAAATCACTCCTGTGTACGTGCTGTTGACGATGTTCCCGAGAATGACATGGCCTGTCTGCGCAGAGGTGAATAGCGCGCCGTAGTCGGTGACGTCGCGCTCAACGTGCCAGGATGGCGAGAGGGTACTTCTCGGTTCCGGTGTGGTGCCGAAATAGAGGTTCACAAATCCCATGTTGACAACGGCTGTGCGGTCAAATTGCCTTCCCGCGGTGACGTTAAAGTCCGCTGTGAAGACCACCTTCTCCCACGGGCCAGGACACTGATCGGGGCTGAACTGATAATTGTGGACGTCGAAGTTCACAAACTGAAAATTCGAGAACAACTGCACGACGCAAGGTTCGTGATGTGGGCGCGGCACTGGAGGATCGGCGGTCACCGTGTTTGACGAGCCGATTTGAAAACGTGAGCTATCTTGCGCTTGGCTTGCCCCAGCGCAGAGAAGAATCAACAGCAAATACGCAGATACAAGCGTGCTTTGACCGATTCGGCTAGATGGGAACATCACGGGCTCCTCTCGCAGAATTCTGAGGTTCATCCTGAAGCTAACGACACGCACATCGCGCGCCGGGGGACGCGGCATGGGCGACACGCTGGGAGAGTGCCGCCCGAAACCACAATGCCGCCGAAGTATACATCAAGCCAGAAGTTCGACGTTATAGGTTCGAGGCGGAGGAAGAGCGCAGAGAAGACAAACACCGCAGAGGGGTCCATACCGAAGAGGTTCAGCCGCCACGTCTGCCCTTCCGTCAGCGGATTATTCTCTTTTGCACACTGGTCCGGTAAGGCTTACCGGAAACTTGGTTCCCGGTAGTGCGGCCACAAGGGCTCACATTGATAATCCGTTGCTGTATCCTGCCACTAAGTATCGATGGTCACCCTGATCGTACGCGAATTTACAGTTGACGCTCCCGTGCGAGCCGCCTGGGATCATCTTGCCCACCTCGAGCGGTGGCCGAGTTGGGCGCGGCATATTACGCGGATTGATCTAAAGCCGCCAGGACAATTGGGACCACAATCGGCAGGCGTTATCCATCTGGCCCACGGCATCAAGTCAACCTTTCAGATGACGGAGTTTCGGCCCTATGAAAACTGGAAGTGGGTAGGCCCCTTTTTCTGGTTGACGGTCCATTACGATCACAGGTTTGTCCCGTTGGGCGCAAAGCAAACTAAACTGGTATGGATTTTGGCAGCGGAAGGGTTCGGCGCCGGGATTTTCGGGAGGCTGTTTGCGAAGATCTACCGCAGGAACTTGGAAAAGGCCATTCTGCTGTTGGTCAGTGAGATGGCTACGCAAATTGGGCTTTAAGGGCAGATTAGCCCGCTCCGCGAGCGACGACCAGAAACAATCCGCATGCCTGATTGACGCCGTAACGGGACATGTCCGGTTACGCGTGTCAGGGACTGACAAACAGTGAGGATGGCTTTCCACTTGGTGAGGAATTACGATTGGCACCATGCCTCATGCGTTAGATAGGAATCGGTTGCCATGGCTCATCTTGGCTATTGCCCTGATGATCGGGTCAGCCATTTGTAGTCTCTTGTACATGGATGCGCTGGGCAAAATAGGCGGTTGGACTGGGCTACCCGAATACGAAGGCTATGTCCCGAAACTCCGATGGTACGCAGGGCTTTGGTCAGGCCTTGCGGTGTCCTTTCCATTTCTTGCAGCGTTCCTGCTTGGGCTCGGTAAAGGCGCGAGACCGCGTCAGGCAGAAACCAGTCGCACGAGTGTTATCACCGCCCCCGACGTGTCCCACGAGTGGCCCGTGGCAACTGCTGTTCTCGCGTATCTGCTCAGGGTAGCCATCTCGGCGGTCGCATCTTTCGCTTTTATAGTTATGTTCATCTTGGCTGTCGTTCTGCTTCAAAAGCTGGGCTTGCATGCACATTAGTCTGTCGCCCGCAATCCCTGTCAACTCTTCATAAACGCTAGCTTAGCTAACCGTCCATTTGAATTGACTTCTCCGGTTAGGCGACTTACCAAGAGTTGAGAATCCTTCCGACAGATTTGCGATAGGATTGTCTTTACCGATGCCAGTCGAAGCCGTGTGGAAGCGCATGAGAGAATGCCCAGAAGTGAGCCTGGAGGTGGTGAGCGAATCAAAGGAGAAATCGATGAAGAAAACAGCCTCGCTTCTCGCCCTTTTGAGTTTAGTAGGTATAGTTGACCTTGCCACGGCGTCATGCCCCAAGGGGCAAACCGCCGGGGCTACAAATTCCGATGGTGTCCGCTCAGAGATGCTGGTTAGCACCCAGTGGCTGGCCGACCATCTGAAAGATCCGAATGTCGTTGTCCTGCATCTTGCCGACAACGTCAGCGACTACAAGCGCGGACACATCCCCGGCGCGCGTTACCTGGCGATGAAGAAGATCATTACGGACAACGGCCCCATTAGTGCCGAACTGCCCACTATTGATCAGTTGCAGAAGACCTTCAGCGAACTAGGCGTCGGCGACAACAGCCGCGTGGTGATCTATGCCACCAACTGGTTTCCCAGCGCCGCCCGTGCTTACTTTACGTTGGACTACCTAGGCCATGGCGACAAAGCGACGCTGCTGGATGGCGGCATCGAACAGTGGCTCGCCGAGGATCGTCCCGTTTCGGGCGAGACGCCCAAGTTCTCTCCGGCAACATTCACTCCTCACATACACGAAAACTTCCGCGCGCTGCTGGACGAGGTAAGAAATGACGTTGACGCCAAGCCCGGCGAAGAGCCGGAGCAGATCGTTGACGCGCGCCCGGTGCGGCGCTACAACGCCGGCCATCTGGCCGGCGCGAGCAATGTCTATTGGCAGGACACGCTTGTCAGCGAAGACAATCTGGTCTTTCAATCCCCGGAGAAGCTGCGCGCGATCTACGCTTCACACGGTATCGTCCCGGGAAAGAAAATCGTTACGTACTGCGAAGTGGGCCTGCAAGCGTCGCATGCATACTTCCTCGCCAAATATCTCGGCTATGACGCGGCAATGTACGACGGCTCTTACCAGGAGTGGAGCTCAAAGAACATGCCGGTGGTGAAGGGTGACGCGAAGAGATAGTTTCTCACGTTAAGTTGCTGGACTTGTCCGGTAAGGCGACTTACCAGGAGTTTGGGAGCTTTCCTGCCATGGGCTCGCGTTGCGTGCGACCAACGAACTTCTATGTACAACATTTTGCTTGATATTTAGTTGGCTAGTTTTGCGCGGCCGTCAACGTTCATGTCGAATGAGATCGCATTACTGGCCAGTGACTCTTCTTCACTTACGCCGCCGCCGTACGCAAACATGAATTGATATTGGCCCGGATAGAGCTTAAATCGAATGAGAGTTCTTACGGATTGGCCCGGTGCAATGACAAAGTTCGGGGGAGGCTGAGTTTTCATATCCACGATGTAACCCCAGGACATTTTCTGACTTCCGATTCCCGCAGATGCGATGTAAGACGCGTCCTCAACGCCGCTTCTAGATATTAGCGCCACCGAGTCGTCATTCGAGAAGGACACTTCCGGTTTCTCCGCCTTAAAAAGCAGGATTCCGATCTTAGAGCGGTCTACCTTAACAGGAGATTTTCCAATGTTACGAAACTCGATCAGAAACTGCGGCCGGACGTATCGACCAAAAGCTTGAACGGCCCGCAACTGTAAATCGTCGAGTTTCACCCACTTTGGCGCGGGAGCAGGGCCAAGTATTTTATATTTGTGGATCATCGGGTCGGCAAGCTGGAGGCCGCCACCAGTCACTTCTGAGGCGTCAACTTGGATGGCACTTCCTTTGTATGGGAGTAATCCGCTTCTGACATCCGAGGCAATGTAATTTAGGTACGGCCCACTCACCAGATAACACGTGCCCCAGCGATCAAATACAACCACCCCACAGTATTTTCCAGGACCGAAGAGATACGCAGAAGCACTAGCAACAAACAGGCTTGCGAGGAAGCAAAGCCCCAATACAAAGATGGCGGAAACTGTCGGTGTGTGACTTTTGGTGCGAGCCATACCGCTCTCAAGAATATCCCTCTACAGGAAGTGTCACCATAATTCCATGCGCAAGGCACTTGCCTGGTTAACGCGGAAACCGTCCATGTGGATCTAACGCAAAACCTGACCGGGCACTTGTCCGATTTCGCGACTTACCAGGAGTTGACCCGGCGACGTATGCGCGACAGCCCAATGCAAAGAAAAATGTTCAACGGTCACCGCACAAATGTCGCGTGCTAACAGGTGATTTTACACTCCGTCAAGCGTGTCGTAGAATGCGCAGGCATGGTAAACCAGCTTGCCCCAAATTCCGTGAGAACGTACCATCTGGCACCCGAAGGGTTTGGTGCAGCCCGCAACAAGCTTCTTCGCCAAAGAATTAGCTTGTTTGCTGGCCTCGTCGTATTTCTATTAGCTGTCCAATACAAGGAATTTGGCGATAACTGGCGACAAGGTCCAATTACCTCGCTACTGCCGGCTTTGGTCGTCATTCTCATTGTTCTCGGCGCATTAGTTCGTGGGGTCTTTAAGGGAGTTAAACGAAATCAAGAATCATGGATTTCCTATGAATTAGTGATTGGTGAAGATTTTCTGATAAGGAGGATAAAAGATTTTCCGGAACTTGAGATTCAACGGCATGAGGTAACTTCAATTAAGGAAAGTGCCGCAGGACTTCATGTTGCGACAAACCTGAAAGACCGTGCCATTGGAATAGCTCCTGCGCTTATCGATTATGAGGACGCAAAAGAACGATTGAGCCACTGGATGGTACCGGTGCAGGAATCGCAGCAAGGGTGGATGAGTCCTACCCGCTGGATGTGGAGGCTTCCCTTGCTTTTCCTATTCCTTTTCGGTTGCTTCTACCTGACCACAAGAAGTTGGATAATCATCGCCACTGGAATGCCTCTACTTGTCGGACTTTTTTGGAGTCTATGGTTTATTCGTAAGAGCGTTCAAGTTTCCGCACACATGAAGCGCCTATCTCTCTTCATCTTTCTTCCTCTGTTGGCCATTGTAGCGAAATTAATTCAGGCGATTCGTAACTGGCATTAATGGCATTATCGACCGCCGAAGTTGCTCAAGTCCTGATTAACGCCGTAATCGCCGAAGTGGAATCCAGCGGAAAAGTGGACCAGGAACTTGTGTAGAGTCGAGGTGTGGCGCGGTGGTTTAGGTGGGACCTATCTGTTGCCGACCCTTTCGTTTGTCGGTGCCTCACTAGCTCCGCCATGCTTCCGTTTCCACACCCCGCTCATCGAACCGGACATGCAGATTTACCGCATCCGGCTCTCGGAGAAGACTCACGCAATCGCCGCTGATTAACTAGGGTGCGAACACAAGTTTGCCATTAAATGCGCAATTCGCAACGATGGGTGCACCAACATTTCCAGTGCCGGGGACAGTAGTGATGCCGCATGCGAGTGTTACATTGGATGTGAAATGGGTGTGAGCCACTTGCGCGCCGACATAATAGTCGTTGTTGTTAGAGGTGCCCATCTTGGTGAGAGGCATGTAAATGAATACGAGGACAGGCGCAGTCCCACCTGCCGTAACTCCAAAATAGGCGTTTTCAACAACCGTGCCTGCGGGCACGGACACCGACACGCTGAAGTTTTCAAGCACCCTACGGTCTTGCGCTGGCGGCGTACCAGGAAACGTACAACTGTTCTGAGCATCCTGAACATTAGTGAGCGGAGTAGTGAACCCGCACACGCCTGCGTCAGGGATCTCTGCCCCAGCAGCGTCAGGCTCAACAAAAAGCGGGTTAAACGGACTGTTAATGCCCGGTATGTTACTGATACTCACGGGGTTGGTGACGCTCACGGGGGATGTTCCGCTGAGAGTAACCGGCGGAAGACTGCCAACTTGGACGGTGCCGTTGACGTTTTGTGAGGCGGGGAAATTGTTCACGTTAACACCACCAGAAACAGGTAGAGGCGTATTTGTGACGCTTACGGGTAGCGGCGTATTTGTGACGATGACATTTGTTGGAGGAGGCGCGCCGGAGGCATTTTTCTGAGGAACCAAGACGACGAAAGATCCAAGAAGGACAACAATGAAGGTTGCACCGAGGGCCCGAGCGTATCGAGTCATATTTAATCTCCTTTTTTTTGCTGAACCCAACGACCCACCGGGAGAGGTACACAAATTATGTTAACCTCCAGATCTATGTCAAGGACCAGAACTGATTAAGCGCTAATCGGAAAAGTAGAATCCTAGTACCTGAGTTGCGGCTAAAGGCGGTCCTAGACTCCTCGGAAAAGCTCCGAAAGTGAAATTCTGAATGTCTGCGCGATCTTCTCGATGTTGACCAGCGAGAGGTTCCGCTCGCCCCGCTCGATGCCCCCGACATAAGTCCGGTCCAACCCACACATATCCGCGAATTCTTCTTGCGACACCCCTAGTTTCTGTCTTCGTTGGCGCACGGCTTTGCCGAATCGTACTCGGACATCTAGCGGACTCACGATGCGTCATATTTGGCAACCTCACCGTTGATACGTCCACGGACTATGAGTATCATCGCTCGCAATGGCATCCCACCGAGAATATGAGCGGATGGACGAGGAGGAGTTGACGCAGCTTCAAGAGGCCTATCGAAAACTCGGGCAGCCGCTTCCGCCCAGCCTACAAGATGAGTTGGAATTGCGTGCTCTCTTCAAGAGACTAAAGGAGCTCGATGACTTACCCAGCCAAGAAACCGCCGGAGCTTCATGTCCCGCGAGGCTTCCCGATAATCCTGTGGCGAATCAGAAAGAACCGGACCATCTTTCGGCCAGTTCGATGAACCGAAGGCAGACGACCTGTCTTAAAGCAGGACTTCTTCTGCTGATCATGGCGACAATTTTTCCGCCCTGGAGGTATAGCGGTGCCATTGGCGGCTTTCGGTACTCCCGATCCTTATACGGATTCCTATTCCATCCGCCCATTGAGGGTGCGACCGTAAATCTGTCTCGTTTGGTTGTTGAGTGGGTTCTCATCTCGCTAGTTACCTCGGCGGCCTTCTTCGCATTAGCCCAGCAAGCAAGATCTACGACAGGTCAAGAGTTCAGCCCGCAGCACTCGGGCAAACTGTGGCAACGAACGGTTCGAGTGCCGTTTGCCGTTGTGGTTGCTCTCGTTGCCATGGGGTTTACATGGTACGGATATAGAAGAGTGACAAGAACCCTGCCCCCGACTGAAGTCTCCAAGATACTCGTCCAGCAAGGTTACATCAACGATTATGGGTTAATGGAGCTTGACATCTATAATGGCTCCGAGTTCGTGCTGACCGAGATAAGAATCTCCGTTTCTGTGTACGACGAAAAGGGAAATGCGGTCATTTCCAACCGTGTTTATAGAATCCCGGCTTACGACTGTTATCCCCAACAAAGCAAAAAGCTACAGGTCGATGTCGGATTTTCAGTCGCACAAAATCAAAGGTGGGTATGGTTGACTGTTGGCGCTAGGGGAAGACCAGAGTAGTCGAAGCTGTGCCAGAAATTCTTAAAATTTCACAAATCTGTCAGAGCTGAAGCATGCTTATTAAAATTGCGTTTTCCTGAGACGAATCCTTTTACATAATTGGGGAACACCTCAAGGTTAAGTCGGCGACCATTTCGCATGGTGTTTCGCCGTGCGCAGATCACTCGAAAATCTACTGAAAAAGCCGCGAAAATCCTGCGTTTTTTTTTGCAAATTGGTACTTGACACGCAATCGCAGAAAAGATATATACCTATATCGTGCGGCGCTATTCCACGTCCGAAGTGGCCAAGTTGCTCGGATTGCATCAGCCCAACTTGCAGCGACTAATTCGTGAGAAGCGGATTCCCTTCCCCCCGCTTCAGCGAGTGGGCAAACTGCGAATCCGACTCTGGACCCCGAAGGACGTTACGCGCGCACGCGAGGCAATTCGCAAGAAGTGAGAAAAACGGGCCTGCCGACTGTTAGAGCAGCCGACAAGCCCTAACCAAAGTTACCTGTATAGGAGGAAACGATGGCTACACCGATTGTAAGTCAAGAGGTCCGTTCGTCTGTACTATCCCCCGTTGAATCTGAAATAAGCAATTCCAAGTCGCACGCATCCGTCTATGACATCGTCACCGAACAAGTTATCCGGCAATTGGAGTCTGGCGTAGCGCCTTGGCGTAAGCCTTGGCGCACACTTCCGCCAGCAAACCTAGTCAGCAAGAAACCGTATCGCGGTATCAACGTGTTCTTGCTGGCGTTTGCTGGCTATGGTTCTCAATACTGGCTGACATACCGTCAAGCGCAAGCCCTTGGCGGGAACGTCCGCAGAGGGGAGCACGGCGCTAAGATTGTCTTTTGGAAGTGCAATACCCGCGAATCGGAGTCAGCGGACGGGGAGATCGAGGAACGCAAGTCCGCTTTCCTGCGCTACTACACTGTCTTCAACCTAGAGCAAACCGAGGGCTTGAAAGCGCTCCTTAGACTTCCGCCAGCATTCCCTATTGAATCTGCGGAGGAGATCGTCAAGGCAATGCCGAATCCCCCCGCGTTCGAGCAAGACTCTCGGGCGGCCTACATTCCATCCAGAGACACAGTAACAATGCCGTCGAGAACCGCCTTCCAGTCTCAGGCCGAATACTACTCGACTCTCTTCCACGAATTAACGCACTCAACGGGTCACGCCAAACGACTTGGCCGCGAGGGCATCGACAAAATACAGCCATTCGGCTCCGAGGATTACTCCAAGGAAGAACTCGTAGCGGAAATGGGTAGCGCCATGCTGTGCGGTGCCGCAGGCATCGAGCAGTCCACCATCAGCAATTCTGTCGCGTATCTCAATAGTTGGATTAACAGACTCAAGGCCGATTCTCGCCTTGTCGTGTCCGCTGCCCGTGCCGCACAAGAGGCCGCGGACTACATCCGGGGGGAGTCGAAAGACTCCCCATCCACCGAGGGGGAAGCCCATGCAGACTGATCTGGCGTTCCCCCAGTCTCTCGTTGAGAAGTATAGGCCGTTGCATATCGCAGACTTCATCGGCCTGGACCGTCCCAAGAAAGTACTCTCTGCATTCTGCAAACGTCCCGCGTCCGGCGCATGGCTCTTCGTTGGTCCTAGCGGAGTCGGGAAATCAACGATGGCTCTGGCTCTCGCGGACGAGCTCCAAGCGGAGTTGCACAGAATCCCTTCGCAGAAGTGCAACGCGCAGACGATTGAAGAAACTGTGCGTCATTGTTGGTACGCGCCACTTACCCCAGGCGGATTCCATATAGTGCTGGCAGACGAAGCAGACCAGATGACAGACGCTGCGCAATTGGCTCTGCTATCCAAATTGGATTCCACCGATCCCGCTCCGAACACAATCTGGATTTTCACCGCCAACGAGACCGAACGGCTCGAACGCAGATTCCTCTCCCGCTGCAAGGTGCTGGAGTTTTCGAGCTACGGACTGGCCGGAGAGATTGCGGCCTACCTCGATTGGGTTTGGCACGCAGAAGGCGGCAACGGGAGCGTACGAGACTTCGAGCGACTGGCCAAAGACTCGCGGAACAACGTCAGGGATTGCCTCATGCGTCTGGAAGTGGAGTTGATGACGCTATGACCGCCAGAGTAGCGCTCTACGCCAGAGTCAGCACAATCAACCACGGCCAGGACGTGGGGCTGCAAACACGCGAGCTACGGCAATTCGCGGAAGTGCGCGGCTGGACTGTCGCAGGAGAATACGTTGACGCCGGAGTGAGTGGCGCGAAAGACTCCCGGCCAGAGCTGAACCGACTGATGGCCGACGCGCACAAGCGGCGGTTCGATGTCGTTTGTGTGTGGCGTTTCGACAGGTTCGCTCGGTCCGTCTCGCATCTGCTGCGGGCTCTTGAGACTTTCAAGGCCCTGGGAATTGATTTTGTTTCCTTCAGCGAGCAGATGGACACTTCGACGCCTGCGGGAAAGATGGTGTTTACCGTCTTAGGGGCAGTAGCCGAGCTAGAACGCAGCCTGATCGTAGAACGTGTCCGGGCCGGCCTTCGGAACGCACGTGCCAAGGGAAAGAAGCTAGGCAGACCGAGTGTCGCCGTGGACGCCGCCAGGATTACCCGATTACACGCACAAGGCCGGTCTATCCGTGAGATTGCAGACGAGCTAGGGTACTCCCGCAGCCTCGTCCACAAAACCCTTGCGAATTCCAAGCCTCGCGGCGATGCAACTACAGCCAGTTAGCGATGCCGCAAAATCTGTCCAGAAAACAGATGATTCTTGCGCGTCGAGTTGACGGGGAACATGCCGTAACGCGAATCGGGTGAGGATAAGCGCGAGTTAGCTGAACTTCACAGGCGGGACTGGGAGGAGTTCGCCCTGCGGAGAAAACGATGAGCGCGGCGATCATTATCTAGTGGAGGACCGAGTAAGCCCTGGATGTGTCTACCACGAGATGAACGGCATCAATTACCAGGTCTGGGCGGTCGAGTTGGACGTAATGAGTCGCTCCTTTGGCAACCACGTAGCTGCCCCTCGTTGAAAGATGCGAAAGTTCTTCCTGCATCTGTCCCCACGCGATGCCGAACTGCTTGGCTACATCAGCTCCGGCGATGGCGGGGAAGCCGCCTTTGTCTGGGTCATGCGAAAGCACGACGAGTGGCATGGAACCCAGCGAACCCAGCGTGCGACCTTCATTGGTGCCACTCAAAAAGTCGTCGTACTCGGCTACCTGTGTTTCGGCCCATCGCGTTTGGCATTCCAAAGTCCGCGACATATCTCGAATTTCGGCGGGACCACCACCGCATAGTAGTCCAAAGAATCTTGGAATACCAAACGGCATTGTCCGTTTCACGAGCTTAAATTCCAATCCCTGTAGAGCAATCCACTTCATGACCTTCGACGGAAAGCGTTTCATCTGGTCGGGATGAGAAGAATCGACGAGGACCATGCCGACAACATCGCTCGGATACATATTCTGATAGACGCGGATGTGAATGCCGCCGATAGAATGGCCGGTTAGAACGTACGGCGGCTTCACTCCGGCATTGTTCAATAGGCTGTGTAGATGGAGTGCAATGTTCTGACTGTGCGGCGGCTCAGGCTGCGCATCACTCCAGCCGACAGCTGCGCGGTCATACGAACAGACGCGCGTGAACTTTGCAACGGCAGGCTGCACTCTATACCAGTAGAGCCAGCTGTCGTTGAGCCCCGACTCCAGAATCACAGTGGGGCTTCCATCGCCCAGACAATACAGATGCATCTTGTAACCGTTCACGTCGACAAGTCGGCCTGGTGGAGAATGCGTCCGCAGGTCATTCGAGCTTTCGACCGACTGATAGATGGCTCCCACGATAGCCAGCACTACAACGAGACCTGCCAGTCCAGCGAGAAGATACCCAATCCACCGAAGGATTCGGCGCTTTCGCGGTCGATGCTCAGCACCACCCAGCGGTACGGTCTCAAGAGGCATGCTTTTCCTTTCGATTCGATACAGATGAGAAAGCAACCTTGTGTGGCGAATTGTTGACCTAGGATTCCGAATTTGTCAATCAAGACTGGTTCATATCAGGGGTCGAATGGAGTTCGACCGGCGGAGAAAACGATGACCGGCGTTCATCAACTAGAGCAGAACCGGCAAGTCTACTCGGTCGAAGGAGCCGACGCCGTCATCTAATCGGTCCGGCCATGCGGTGAGACGAGGTAGACTCCAACTACGCAGAAAGCGGCTCTAAGGTCTTCCCCTTCGTAAAAGTTTGGGCATAACTGTTGCAGGGCGTCCATTGCATTAAGGCACTCCGAGGTAGTCGCGGGCGTCTGAAAAAGCCCGTTTCGATTTAACTGAGGAGCGTAAAACCGGTGGATAAGGTTGTCGAGCACCAGGATGGGTTTTGGGAAAGTGCTCATGCTTGTGGATGTATTTCCGTTCTGCCCCACTGAAGCGGGTGTTCGTGGCTGTGTTGCTGGTCCCCACCACCACAGAAGCGAATTGTTGTAGCCTGTCGAGATGTCGAACCCCATTAGCCGACCCTTGGCGTCACCAGGGGTGTCGCCGTCTGTTACTTCAATCACCTCAAAGTGAGCAAACCCGGGCGTAAAGTCCGACAGGTGCATGTTCAGCAGTTCTGCGTATCGCAAAGCCTTAGTTAGATCATGGACTAGGCCAGATTCCCCGCCCTCTTCAAGAAACCAGAAAAAGAGCCTATTAATTTCGTGGTCCTTTGGCACTGCCTCGCAGTAAGTGGGGTGGGCTCTATACGTACCCCGGTAATGAGGATACGCTGCGGCTCTTGGGTCTCGTGGTCCATTCAGAATCAGTAGCTTCATTTACTCAGTTCCTCGGCTTACTAACAGAACCTTTAGGTACTGACGGGTTGTCATACCCCGCTGGAACTTGGAGATGAACCTGCCCATTCCTCCCGATGTTCAAGTGCTCGACATTCCACGGAGGCTGTTGAGGCGGATCGAGCCGTACGTCCACACTAAGTTTTTTCGCTTCACTTATTATTGCGTCCGCTTGTTCCCCAGTCAATTTCGCCCCGGAGCGTTGCAGATTTTTGAGCCAGTTTACGAATCCACCGGCTGTTTTAGCCCAGATCGGTCGTCCCAGCGATGCGAGTTCCAACTCTGGAGCGGGTACCATGCCCAAACCGAACCCAAGGGCGAGATCCTCGGGGGTGAAGGGATGAGCTTTAAGGTGCTCGGAAATGTCCTTATCCAGCCTATCAAATCCTGCATTAAGGGCATCGCACCCAACCGGAAAGCACATGAAGGTATTTTGTAGAAAGGAATAGGGGGGCCGGACTTTCACTTCGTCGGGTTTACTACCTGTGCCGGTATCCTGATCGCAAGTGTCTCCATGAAAGTTGCCGTCTTTGTCCTTATAGCATGTGTGACCACCGGGGTCGACTTGGCTCATCGGGTTGTTCCGCACATAGGTGTAGAGGTCCAGACTCTGCGGATCACTTAAGTCAGCGTAGGGGGCTGGTTCGGGCACCGCCGACCAATCGGGGGACAAGAAACGACCCATTGAGGAGGCGTCGTACCGGGCACGGAAGTTGTCGAGGCCGGATTCGGAGTCGCGTTCTTTGCCGGTGAAGTGCATAGGACTGGGGTCGCCACCGGAACATGTGAGCCAATCCCCATAGGGAAGACTGGCGCAGGTTTCGTAGATGGCGCCGGACGTGTCGGTGCGGGCGCGCTCGGTGCCAAGCCAGTCGGCGTGGTGGAAATAGGTGGTGCTGTTCCCGTAGGTGGCCAGATGGCGTCCAGCGCCGTACACCTCACCGCGTTGCCACACGCCGGCTGAACTGACTTGAGCGATTTCGTTTCCATCAAGATCGTACAGAAAATCGACCGAGCCGCCAGCAGTTGTCTTGCGTATGCGAATGCCGCTGGCGTCATAGACATAACTGGCCGTCGAGCCGCCATCGACCTGAACAACCCTGTTCTCGGCGTCGTAGGCGTAGCTGTGTTGTCCATCGCTGAGCAAATTCCCACCCACGTCAAAGGAGTAACTATCCATCCGATTATTGTTTCCGCTGAAACTGAGCATCATGGCGTGCGTACCGTTCTGATGCCAGCGGTTGCCGTAGCGGTCATAGTCGTAGGTGTATGACTGCCCGCTAGCGCTGGCGCTGGCGAGACGATTGAAAGCGTCATACGTGTACGTCCAGTTGCCGTTAACATTGTCGTTGGCCGTCAGGATGTCACCGTTTCCTGCATGAACTAGGTCAAAACCGTAGATGCCACCTGTGCCGCCGGTGAGTGCCGAACCGGAGGGGGAAACAGTGAACGAAGGCTGAGAGAAACTTCCAGGTAGGCTGGTCGACGAGCCCCGTAGAAAGTGGATAGTTCGTAATGGCGCCGGACATCTTTGATGTCAGTGTTACTGAAGCGCCGGAGACTGAAGCCGTCACTGGGGAAGTGGAACCGTTCAGTACGCCAGCCAGGGCGCTGGCTAGCGTACTCGTGGTGCTCCCCTGCGCATACGCGGTTGAGGCCTGAAAACCGTTGACGGTAATCCATACAGTGCCGGTGTCATACAGAGTATAGGCATTGAGCCCGCCGGTTAGCGTGCTGCCTGAAGGGGTCGGCGGGAATGAACCAACAGAGAAATGGCTCGGGTCGTTGCTCTGGGACCACGCAGAGAGAGAGTAGTTTGAGCTGCTACCGGTGATCTTGCTCGTGAGGCTGATCACCGCATTGTTGGCTGAGGCGGTCACAGGCGAAGAACTGACGTTGAGGGCGGTAACCAGCGCAGAGGCAACGGAGCTACTTGTGCTTGATTGTCCATAGGTGGCCGAGGCAGTGAATCCGTTCACCGTTATTCTGAGCGTCCCGTTGTCCCAATAGGTCTGGGGACAACTATAGGGACTGCACGGGTTGACCGTCACGGAATTGTCTCCATAACCGATTGAGACGGAACCAGTTCCAGGTGCGGCGGGGATGTTCTTACTCTGCTCGCCTCCATTTACAGTGGCGGAGCCAGTCGCCGAAGTCACAGGCGTGTTTAAACTCTTTGCTAGAAGTGTCTGGACTGATCCGCGAGTTGTGTAAAGGACGGACTCGCTTACACCGTTCCCAAGAGAGGCCATCACAGGCGCGCCGAGTGCGTTGTACTGAAGGCCCGAAATCAAAGTTCCCGGGTGATTGGTATCTGACAGACTGCTGGTGACCGATGCCTGACGAGCAGCGGCGTTGAAAGCGTAAGAGAAGGTAGTACCAACCCCGTTCGCGGAGGAGGTCATATCTCCCAGCAGGTCGTAACTGTAGGGTAGAGAAAAATAGGCAGTCCCACAGTTTTGGGGTGTGCATTGCCACTGGTTCTTGATGCGCCCCATGGGGTCGTAACTATTCACGGTGGCTGTTTTGCCGTCCGAAGTGGCCGCTTTGGCCAGGCGTCCAACCGAATTAAGAGGACTGAGGCCGTCCACAGACGACGCGTCGTAGAGATACGTGGCGACGGGTGAGGGGAAGGTGGGAGGCGTACCGCTGCATGTGGGGGGTGTATTTGGCGAATACGTATAGGTTTTCGCCGTCATACGGTTTAAGGCGTCATAGCAATAGGAGAGTGTGACTGTCGCAGAGCCGGTTTGATTGGGAGCGGGCGAGGTTTTCGCTGAGACATTGCCATTCGCGTCGTAGGAATAACTGCTGGTCCCGGATTCGGGATTCGTGGCACTAGTGAGGCGAGAAACCCCATCATAGACGAAGGTGCGGGCGGTCAAGGTACCCTGGGTGACCAGTGTGGGGTCATCGAGGACGTCGTACTGATAGGTGGTCAAGAAACCTGTCGCGGGGATGCTCTGTCCGCAGCTCGCCGGCGTGCCTCCATTGCCCAGGAGCGCTGTCGGGCTGACCTCGCAGACCGAAGTTAAGCGGCCAAGTGCATCGGTTTGAGACACGCGCTGCACGGATTGCGTGCCATTGCCTTCGTCAATGAGCTTTGCTGCGGAGCCGACATAACTGGTTGCTGCGCTCGCGCCGTCGGGATGTGTGACTTGGGTCGTGCGCCCCAAGGCGTCGTACGCGGAGGTTGTAACCCCATAGGTGGGGTCGCCGGTAGTGCAATAAGGATTTGACACTGAGACAACGTGTCCGAGGGCGTCGTAGGTTGTGTCCGTCTTGTCGGCGCTCGGGCAATCGGGGTCTGAATTGAGCTGAGTTTGGATAACTCTGGCGTAGGCATCGGAGACGGATGTCGTCTGTAGATTGCGCGATCCCATGGCCTTCGTAACGACTGCGGTTGTGGGCGAGGGATAACTGAATGTGGTTTGGCCCGTATCCGGGTAGTTGATGCTTAAGGATCGGTTCAAGTTATCGAAAGTGTAGGTGGTGCCGGAGCGACTTGCCCGAAGGTCGTTCTCGTTGGCGGAGCTCTGCGTAAGCTGGGTACACGTGAAATGGACGGTCCTCCTGCGGAAACCTAGCGCATCGGTGACGGTGGTCGGATAAGCGCGAGTGAACATACCAGCAGGGATGCAGTTTGTGTCGGCCCACATTTCGGTGTAGTCAAAGGAAGTGGGATTGCCGAGCGCATCCACTTGCTGTGTAACGTTTCCCACGGTGTCGTAGCAGTTGTGAGAAGTGACCCAGGTTGAGCCGGAGACCAGACGGCTGGTCGAAGTGACGTTCCCCCGATTGGTGAATCCGATGCCGTGATTCGTGTCATCGTGGTTGATCACCCCAGGCGTGTTGGTGAGCATCGGGACGCCATTCTTGCAATAGCTGGCGCTATATTCGTCGTATGTGTAATTTGTGCTGGAAACGGGGGAACCGCTGCCATTCCCCGCGTAGACGCTAAGGTTCGAGATCTTATTATAAGGACCGTTGTAAGAGGCCTTCGTGGTCCGGACAATGTTGCCGGAGAAGTCGGTTTCCTGTTTTTGACTGATATGACCTGGCAAACAATTAAAGTATTGGTAGCTAACCGACGAAGATTGGTAAGTATCGTTGAGCGTCGTCGTCACGGTGCCCGGCAGGTAGTTGCATGCGTATCCGAAGTTTACTGTCTTCAACAAATTGGAAGGGCCACTGTAGTATTGAGCCGTGACGAGGTGTGGATCCGCGTAGACGGTCGTGAAGACTGTTTTGTCGCTAATGTACGTATTGGAAGGAGCATCGTAGTGGGAAGGAGAAAGTAGTGTGATGGTATTGCCGGAGTAGGTAAAGGTCCACGTGCCCCCTCCGAATGTCGTTGAGGTGACGTACGGGCTCACGGAAAGATAAGTGAAAGAGACTTGACCGCCGGTTGGCAGGGTAATTCCGATGAGGTCCCCGACGTGGGTGGGGGTATTTCCTGTGTCGTAGACAAAGCTGTACTACGAGCCATCGGGCAGGACCAAGCCAGCGAGAAAGTTAACGGTTTCTGTGACGTTGGACCCAGAGTACACCATGGCCACACTCTGCGCTGTGCAATTGGTGGTATAGGTCGCGGTTGAACCATCAGAGACGCGGACATAAACGTGCCCGCTGGAGGTCGGAGGAGGAGTTTGAAGCGTATTGTACGGACAGCCGACGGAGCCATCGAGAGTGACCGGATTGGGCCCGTAAAAGCCACTATTGTTACCGTTGGTATCTAGCACTTGAGGGGACACCTGCCAGCCATCTAAGTTTGAAAAAACCGTCATTTGGGTGAAGTTCGTGACGTTAAATGTGTACAGTTTGTCTATGGTGGTAGCGTTGAAACTGGTGGGGTATCCAGTGTTCGGATCTTGGACGCCGGTTGTGGTATAGCAGTTGACGCTTCGAGTGTAGTCGTTGGAGTTTGAGATGGCGTGGACAGTGCCCTCCAGTTCCATGTACCGGAAGTTCGAATAGGTGGTGACCGTTCCAATGGGATAGCCGGAGTCGGTACATGTGCTTTGGGTGGTATCGTAGATGGCCAGCCCCCAATGGGCCATGCCTTGTACCAGCCGCCAGCTCGATCCTGTTCCACACCACGCGGCGGCCTGTGCGCAGCCGTATGTGAATCGGTTAGTGTCGTAAACCAACTTCGTTATGTAAGGATCGGAGTTGCGGTAAGGGAGGGTCGAGATCGGTATCTCCAAATGAAGATGGCCGGTAGTTGCGCTGACAAAGCCTAATGGCACGGGCACTGCGACTGTGTGATCGGGGGTGCCTTCGTACTGGGGCCCAGCCTGGGATCGAGCTACAGACGTGAATAACGTAGCTCCAGCAAGCACAAGGAGAGCGGACGGGAGAAAAACTTGCACGCGGTTTCGCATGGGGCCTCCGAATTGGTCCACGGGACCGTCTGGGAGAAGACGGCGCGACGTGGACGACGTTTAATTGTCTAAACTCCCGCCGATTCGATTGGCAGGAGAGTTGGGCGGGCGTTTTATATTGCAGGAAGTAGGAACGTGTCAATGGTACTTTGATCTAATTGCACAGAGTGGATAGAACTGAAGTAGTACTAACCGATAGAAGAAGTCACACGAGAGGACTCCGGCGCAGAGAGGAATCGGCCAGTGTAGATAGGGCTCCCTAGTTGAGGAGCCCCTGCGGAGCGCAATCTGATTATTGGTGAGGGACCGCTTTCTGCCTGGTCGCGCTCCAATATTGCTGGTATTTTGGGTTGTATCAGCTGGACGAGCGAAAGAAAGAAAGTCTTGCTTGCTTTTGCAACCAGGATGTTCCGAAAACAGAACACTCGCAGATAGCCCTGCGCTGCGTCGCGCTCCAACATCGCCGGTATATTGGGTTCCATGAGCCGGACGTGCTGAAAAGAGAAAGTCTTGCTCGCTTTCCCGACCAACCTGTTCTGAAACACAACACTTATGGGGCTAGAATCGCGTCCTTTGCCCGAATGTTTGAAGAGAAGTTACGGGCTGGCAAAGAGTTGCGGACGCCCTGATTGCCACGTGAACGAGGCGAGTGATAGGCTCTCAGCGATGGAAACTCAGCGTGAAGTCGGCGAGTATTTCAGGAGCCTAGAACTCGCGCTGAATGAGCAAGAGAAGAAAGGCATTCCCAAAGGAGACCCCACGTACAGCAGGATATATACGCAACTCGCCAGAGACCTCGGGCATATAGGTATCGCACGGGATGAGCTTCTAGAGGCCGCCAAGGTTTGCGGTCACTTAAGAACCTTCGAACGTTTAGAACACCTTATGAAGAAACCTGTCGCTTGACCGAGGATGATGCGCCAGTTTTCTAGCGAAGGGCCATTTTCTGAGCCATGAGCAGAATAAGCTTCCGATGCTGTTCAGCCTGAATCATGAAGAATTCTTAGGGTGCAGATTCGAATTCCACGTACTGTCCGACTGCACCCCTTCCTACTTGTGATTTACCGAGTCCTTTACTTGCCCGTGTGCTGCAGCCAATTTTTTAAGTGCTTGGCGCAAGCTTCGGCGCTGGACTGAAAGTTGCTGGACCCACCTTTCTTCACGTTGTAGGCCCACACAACCGCCTTCGTCTTAGTGTCGATCAAAGTCACGCTTGCCGTTTGCGATCCCTCGATGCCAGCACAGTATGCGAACAGGCAACGGGCGATCTTGCCCCCGGCAGATTCGGGTTTCTGTTGAACCGGAGCAGGGCTCAGGATGTAATCAGCCGCTTCCTCCGTTTGAACCATTTGCGCAGGCACATTCTTTTTCGTAAATGCGCCAGCAAGATACGATTCAAAGCCATTTTGTGGAGCGATGTAGATCTTGGGGTTGGAAATTTGCGCGTGGGTAAATGGGGCGAATGCGAGCGCGATGATGCAGAACATTGCCGCGTTACTGAGCAGTTTTTTCATGGACACCCTCCGTGGTGCCCATCCAGAATCAAAGATCGGGGAGGAGTTCGGCAATGGTACCCATGCCCAACTCGTAACTACGTCTTGGGATTGACCGCTAGAATTCCGACTCACCTGCGAGTTCGACAGGACCTACGCGGAGGGATGGAGGACTCCGAAGAGCGACCGTAAGCTCTTTGAGACCGAATGCAACCGGAAAAAAGAAAACAAAGAATTTTCCTGGAAGCGTGAGGGCTATCCCACAGAGTTCACCGGCCCTGTGAAAATGCAGTTGCTCGGCGCGAACGGATTGATCCTGCAACAAAATCTCGAAACAGAGAACACATCCGAGGCGTCAGCGAAGCACCGAGAGGCAGGTGCAGCGGCATAACAGAACAACAACCTTGAGCGAAGGAAGAGCCGGAGGAGCAACGGGCCTCCGGTTTTTCTTTATGTCATAGGCATGCGGTTGAGCATGAGATAAAGTGAAGAAAAACCGAAACTAACAGGCTGAGACATGGGGGCGAAACAAACTCAAAATACCCCCTTGTCCGTGTCAACACCTTGCTATACGATTGCCGAGCGGTAGCAACAAGTAGCATTTAGTAGCGGAAAGTAACTGACTGTTTCATAAGGAATCGCGACCTCTTTGAAAACATGGACAGGCGCGCCCGGAGAGAGTCGAACTCTCGACCTTAGGATTACTGATCCTATGCTCTCTGGTGGCTCGGAATTGATCGCGAATCAGGCTCCGAGTTTCCAGGCCCTTGGGCTCCATCTGAGCTACGGGCGCGTTGGTCTAACTGCCACGCAGTATCGACGGATAAAATTTACCTGTCAATAGCAAAACTTTTCACTTCATAAAGATAGGCGATAGCCCGAGCACGCTTTTCTCCGTTTTGTCAATCGGAGTGCCTGTGCATCACGTCGGAAATCTCTGCAAATCTTTTCAACGATTCCAAACTCCATTACGCCTTATTCCTCGATTTTCTCCCTCCGCTCCTCTGTCATTTCACGGGCCTATACGTCACCCGGTACCTTGCCTCCCGGCATAACCAGACTTTCTGCCAATAGTGGCTACGGGCGTTAGGGTCTGGATTCGGGTCGCGTGGAGAAATAGCCAAGACTTCGACAGACGGCATTCCCGGCTCAGGAGCCTGCAAGATTCTGTCGATGAGATAGGCGTAGAGTTCAGTGACTTCACCGCAGTCGGGGCATTTCATTTTTACGTTGCTGCAAGGGTCAGTGTAATTCGGCAATGGCTGAGGCCAGATCACGCGGAAATGGGTCTCGCAATTCGGACACATAAACGAACTGTAGCTTGGCATTGGAACTCCTGCATCGTGGATTGAAGTGCAGGTAGGAGAAGCGGGGACAGCAGTTTACATTCTGTTGTTCCACAAATCCATAAAGAGTTTTTCCGTCGCCGGGCCGCGATTTGGCACTTGTCCGATAACGGCGTTAATCAGGCACTTGCGGATTGGCTGGTGATAACGCCTGTTATCAGCATTAATTTTTTGACTCACTTCGGTGGTTCAGTGCAGAGCAGATAATCGGGCCCAAGCCTTTCTGCGTCGAAGTGACCAAGCTTTTCATAGAAGTCTTTCCACGCCTCTGGCATTACCTCGCAGACTTCGCCGCACCCTCGACGCTGAGACAGGCAACTAAAATCAATGTACAGTGCGCGCTTCCGTTCCTCGGCGCTCGCGGTTGGAGTAAGCGCCGTTTCCAGTCCAAATGCACTTTCATATTTGCCAAGTTTCATCTCCTTGCGCCGGACTGAATAGGAATCTGATATGGGCGCTTGCGCTGGTTCAAATCTAGGTAAGGCCGGACTCACGTCAGCGCCAAACCCACGCCAGTGGCCGCTTGACGCCTTGTACCATACCCAAAAGGAATATCGGTCTACCGTTCCGCTCACGATACTTATCTGAGCGTTCCCCCACCATTCCGGAATGCCGAGACGCGGCGTGGATTGGTGTTTCTGAAATAGCAATTCCACTGGGCTGTTGTTCATCAGCAGAATGTATGTACAGCGCTCAAGATGGTCAGGCGCTGCGCAGTTTTCCCTGTTGTAGCGGTTTCTCAACCAATACGGGGGAGGCGCAAGTCCGAACTTCGCTGCGATTGCATCGGCGATAGTGTGGTCGGATTTTCCGATTTCCAATCGTTCGATTTCATCCACCACCTCCTGCGCTCGCTTAACTCGATAAGCATTGTCTCGCCGCAGGTACACTCCGCCCAAAACAACAGCCAAGCCGATGGCTAGGGTGAATGTCAGGAGAGCTAGCAAAGCTTTTCGCATCAACCTGATTGAACACCAAGCGTAGCGAGAGCTGTACTGATTATTGTGGGAAAGTTCCTAACTGTTGATAAATCGCTTTATCACTAGTAATCCGATTTGGCTGCCGTGGGCTAACATCCAGAGGATTTACCCCAGCAATCGGCCCCAGCAGCGGCAGGCTAACTCCCGGTTAGTCGCCAAATCGGACAAGTGCCCGGTCAGGTTTTGCGTCGGAATCCATATGGACGGTTTCCGCGTTTATCAGGAGTTGTGCGAACTTAACGCTTTGGCGCTAGAGAGCCCTAGCAATCTCTCTCATCACTTCTCAGGGTCAAATTCAGTTGAGCGGATTTGACGCCCATCCCACACAAACACAAACGGTCGGTTAGTCTTGCCGCGGTTTCTCCAACTGGCAGGTAGAAATGGGAGTGGTTTTTCTCGCTCATACAATTCCAGTAGCTTTACACACTCTTCCTTTAATGCTGGCGGAAGAGGATAGTCGCTGAACAAAAAAGGCATCCAGTAGAGGGCAAATGCGCCTCGAGAAGGCCATGGGGCTGCCACATCACGCAAAATTGAAATCACCGTCCGCCAACCAATATGACGAACCGTGGCCTTCATCCACCATTTCATTGAACTCGCATTCGCTTCTGCGAGGCCCCGCTTGAGAATAACGACGTAATCACCACGTGTGAGTTGCGCACGGTCAGCCATAGAGAGTGCGCCAGGCCAGCGTGCTTTCAGCAGTGGTGCAATAATCTCCATGCGCTGGGGCTGTGGCAACGCACGGATTCTGCGCAACAGGGCTTGCTCGTGCTTTGAGTCACGGCATCCAGCAGCGTAGGCTTGGAGGTCAGCAGCCAGGTCGATGCTCATGGATTGCAACACAATATTGTTGGCTGAAATTCAATTCTCTTTCGAACCATCTGCGGATTCTACATCTACCGTCTGGTCGCCTCAATGTCCGGGATAGTGTGCCCCGTGGGGTCGCCACCGTTCAAGTGCCCGGTTAGTCGTGCCGGACAAGTGCCGCTAGGTGGTGGGCGGTGTCGTCTTTGCCTTAGCCCCGCTTCGGAGTTTTGATGATAGGCCCAAAACAACCAGACCAACGAGGGCTCCGACAGCTCCGACGATTGCCGCGTTAATTGGGGCGATGAAAAGTGCAACCGCTGAGACCGGCATCCCATGGTCCGTTATGATGCACATCCAGAAAGGCAGAATGCGATAGAGTGCTACGCTGTAGGCAATCCCAAACGGTCCAAAATAGTAAAGAACTGTTAGCAGGTATCCGGTGAAAGCAAACCAGAATCCAAGCCTCATTGTCATCGCAGGAAGACCGTCCCATCCTTAGAAACGCAAGAGGCGCGCCACTTGTTCCAATCGGTTTTCGATACTGGGGTGGGTCAAGTCCCGATAAGTCGCGAAACCGTACAAGTGCCCCGTCAGCTTTCGCTGTCGATTCCACTTCGACGGTAACCGCGTTAATCAGGAGTTGAGTCCTGGTGTAAGCTGAGCCCTGCGTCCACACCCAACTTTTTGAAGAAGGCTCGATGCCGGAGATAAGGGAAGCCTCAAGTCCAAGCAAGTGCGTAGTTCGTCCTTCGTGGTGGTGGGTTGGCGTAGCTCTAGGAGTACTTTTCGGTAGGAGCCTAATGTGGTTTTTGGCTGATGCACGTGACTGGGTTCATTTCAGGAGTTATCTTGTCGCTGAAATCGTCTGCGTAGCCATACCGTTCTTTCTTGCATTGTTGTCACCCCACAGAGTCATCGCAGTTTTCATAGGATTGTGCATGGTCCCCCTAGATTTCATGATGTTGATTTTCATATTCCATAATTTCTGGACGTTGGTGGCCCACCGGCAACCGAATGGAGTTCCTTCCGTCATTGGGGGAAAGGTAGCCAGCGACTTTGGAAGCGTGATGTAATCGGTGCAGACTCTCACAGCGTAGTCGCAATGCTCGGCGATTTGCTTCCCGTCAAACACGCATTCATAGGATGTCTCCATCGAACTGTAGCCCTCGTTAAAGACCTCGGAATAATGGACCGTTCCATAGTTGACGTTTGAAGTTGTCTTCGGGACCAGTGGTTTTGCCACGCCGCGCAGGAACAAAACGTACTCCCATCCGAGTCTAACCCCCACGTAAGGCCCGAAGTAGACAGCTTCCCCGACCTCTGCTCCCTTAAAACTTTTGACAACCTCCGCTTTATACACAGCGGTGTCGTAGTTTTCTGTGTCCCCCGAAACAACTTTCACGAGTGCAACTGCGTCAGCCATCTTAAACAGATTGGCCAATTTGATGACGCCGGGCTCCACGATGGTGACCTCTTTCACTTGTTGAGCCCAGGTCAGCTGAGGCGAAATCACAACAATTATGAGAAGCAAAAGCCGATGGAGTGATGAAGTCATCGAACGGCCCCCTGTCTTTCCACTTGGCGGAATTTAACCATACCAGTTCAGCGCCTGGTAAGTCGCGAAACCGGACAAGTCCCCGGGCGGCTTTTTTGCTGGATTCCACTTCTACGATAACCGCGTTTACCAGGACTTGCTGTTCAATGTCGTTGGGAACTGCTTATAATTCAGTGGTGTCCAAATGTTTATGGTGAGTCGTGCAATCGCGTGCGGTTTTCTGTTCTTTGCTCCCTGCCTCTATGGGCAAGACAATTCTCTTGAGCGACCCGCTTCTGAGTTCGACTCAAAGGGCGTCGGCCTGACAGAAGCACTCCTCAAGTTCTCGCACCAGCAACACCTGCGAATTGCCGTCGAATACGTTGACCGAGAATCGATGGACCAGCCTATTATCGTAAACCTACAAAACAAAACGGTTCGGCAAGGTCTCGATATCATTCTGAGCAACGGCCACGGATACAGTTGGCGATTGCGAAATGGAATCGTCGAAATCACGAACAGTCGCGGTTCAAAACGCGCCGACAAACAGTTAAACATGGTCATCTCAGTTTTCAAGATAGCGGACGGCGAGACCGCAAAAATGGCGTCTGTTGCGCTGTGGTGGAATCTGCAACTCACACTAGACCCAAAGTTGAAGGGCTACTGCGGAGATATTATGGAAGGTGCAGAGGCTTCCACAGTAAAACCAGCAGTCCTGCATAACCGAACTGTTCGGGAAATCCTCGCTTTTATAGTCCTCAATAGTCGCGCAGACGGCTGGATTGTAGCCGGACCTTCGCAGTGCCTTGGCTTCACTCCGTATTGTGGTTTGTGGTTCCTCATTGAGAGCGTGCCATCCCCACCTTCATACGAACTTCTGTTGCGGGATATCCGCAAAAACCTGTGAATGGATGCTGCAATCGGCCCTTACAAGGCGATAGGTCCCGATTTGTCGCCTTACCGGACATGTGGAAATCGCACCCGGAAGCACAATCCTCATTGTTTTTTGTTCCACAAGTCCATGAAGAGTTTCGCTGTTGCAGGACCGTGCCCGGCATAGTGATTGTTGCTGAAGGCGAAAATCTTCAAGACTTTGGTATTGCTCACCAGCGATTTGAATACATCGACCCAATGCTTCAAATCACTAGTGCGATCAACGACAGTTTTGTCCCACGTCGTGGTCTGCTTTTCAATCCCCTTGCGGTCCCCAAGCCAGCGAACATAAGCGAAGTCCGCTGTAACCAGATCGAACTTGTTTTTCATCTCCCAAGGTCGGGGCACAAACGATGTGTCAGTTAGCGCCAGCGCGACGTTGCGCTCCCGCAGTACGTCGGCAAATTTGACATCGAGCCAGGTTTTGTTTCGAATCTCGATTACGAACTTGTGATCGGTTGGAAGCTTCTTGAGGAAGGGTTCCAACACGGCGAGAAAATTCTCTTGCTTCGGGAATTTCCATTTGTCGAAGGACGGGAATTGAAAGACCATCGGACCAAGCTTTGGACCGAGAATATCCATCGTTCTGATGAACTCCTCGAATTCGGCATCGCAGTCCACCAGTGCTTTTTCGTGCGTAACGATCTGCGGAATTTTGACGCAGAAGATGAAGTCTTCGGGAGTCCGGGCTGACCAATTGCTGACCGTGGTTGGAGAAGGACACCCGTAGAACGTAGAGTCCACCTCGACGGTTCCAAACTGCGTTGCGTAGTAAGAAAGGAAATCGCGCGACTTCATGCCTGGAGGATAGAAGCTGCCTTCCCATCCCGACGCAGTAAAAGACGAAGTGCCGAGAAGAATTCCAGGCAGAGAAAACGGACGATCAACTGTGAGCGTGTTTGCAAGCTTGCCTACCTCCTCCAGCTTCTCCATCTCGAAGAGAGTGGGGTTTCGGATAGGTTCCACTTTTGGACGCTTTGGGTTCACGATGAAGCCCCGCCGAAAGGTCAGACGGATTCTACACCGGGCACGACCAGGAGTATGATCGCTTCGCCAAGGCATGAGCCATGACCGAACCCGGAGCGGAGGAAACCATGAGCCACGAGCGAGTCTGCAAGGAGCACAGTGATTCTTTCTCGAAAGATTGCCCGGTTTGCAAGTTGGAGGCCGCTAGGAATGAGTTGGTGCAGACGTTCTGGTACGTCGCCGAGTGTTCCGCAGGTCCTCACTTGGGTCGTCCTGTAGCAACGCAGCTTGAACCGTTGAAAACGATTCTTGCTACGAACGAAGCGGCAATGGCAATGAAGGAAACGCTAGACCACATCTTGGAGGTTGCATCTACCATGGTGGACCGCCACGCCAAACCGACTGAGAACCCCATGTTTCCGGGAATCTGGGGAATAATAAAGCAGCATTCAAGCGCATGACGAGGAAGGGGCTTAGGCAAGGTTTATGCTATCCTGGCGCGTCATGGACAGACGTTCATTCTTCCATTCCATGATCGGCGGAGTTGCCACCGCTGCCGCTGTGCGCACTTGGCCGTTTCGGGTATACAGTTTTCCAAGTGAGCTACGATTTTTATCCATTGATGAGATTAAGAGAATCTACGTTGAACGAGCACTGACCAGTCTCCTCGCCGAGGCGCGTGGACAATATTATGGATTACCCAGTGGTTGGTACCAACTCTCCGAGGAATCCCGCCAGGTAATTCGACCAACCGGGAACTAAAGGCCGTAAAGAAGCGCGTCTTATCTGCCGCTGCGAGAGCGAAGATTTCGAAGGCAACAAAAGAGCGATGGGCGAAGTTTAGGGCTGAGAAGAAGAAGGGGAAACATTAGAGTCTGCAATAATTTCCCTATCCCGTTTGAAATAGATGCTCTCGCTGCGTGGCGCTCAGTGGAGAGGGCGGCTAGCCCCGCAACGCTTGGGAAAGGGGTGTTAACACAATGGATTGGAAGTTTGTCGCGGAGAATGGTCCGATACCCTCTGTCAATCCTGCCGACCTTCGAAGTGTTGAGGCGGTGCAGCGCGACCTGCAGCGCGACGTTCAGTCGCGCTTCCCAGGTCAACAGGTTATTACGGACGATGATGCCTGGAAGAGCGCTTGCAGTCCCGGAACAGACCTTTTCGCGATGTTCTACCGCATTGCTTTTCTGGAAATGTTGACTGACCAAGGCCTGCTCTCGCCTTGGCTACACAATGGCGAACTAGATGATGCAGTATTCAAGGTCTTTTCGACATTCCCCTATGAAGAGAATCCAGAAAGGCGGCCAAGAAGGATTTCCTTTTGACATTGAGGAATTGACGAAACAAGTCGAGAAGGAGGCCGGAAGGAAGTAAGCGTCCCGGTCTGGCCATGTGAACGTTCCATTTAGAATTCTCGTGTTTCTCCTCATGAATGAAGCCAGTAGAAATTAGGCTTCGTCTCCGTGTTCCTTGACCACGGTTTTCGGGTACTTGTCTTCACGTAGTCCAGCGAATCTTGAATGCCGCAGCCGGTCTCCATCGGTCCATTCCAGAAATTCGATTTGAGCAACGGCCTCGGGACGAAGCCAGACGCATGCCTTCATTTTCTCGGCAGTGAGTTCATCGCCCCAACGAGATTTGTGCGTATCCGGCAGATTGACGAAAGGCATCGTAGGAGAAACGAGAGAACGGATTTTCTCGAAAACCTGACGCCGTGAGGCAGGAACAAAACCATTGCGAACGCGGGCGACGTAGATCAGGTCCTTGCCGCGATAATAGC
>Ga0207134_1036_pt1 | contig 42380 bp, 33 predicted proteins | sample Alteio_BWMinHeat_12_FD_153527 | JGI IMG/M metagenome (GOLD analysis project Ga0207134, IMG submission 153527) | Enriched cells from forest soil in Barre Woods Harvard Forest LTER site, Petersham, Massachusetts, United States -... | ecosystem: Environmental > Terrestrial > Soil > Temperate forest >... | reverse complement strand
GGATCGGTCAGGGTATCGAGGCTCTGGGGTTTCTTTGTCCTTTGCCAATCAATGACCAGGTGGCGAGCGATGGCGAAGAGCCAGGCTTCGAATTTCGACTTGCCGTCGTACTGGTGGCCGCGCTCGAGAACGCGGATCCAGGTTTCCTGAAAAAAATCTTCGGCGCGTTCTCTGTTTCCCGTGACGTATACCAGGTAGCGGAACAGGCGGTATTGATACTGCTCGATCAAGCGGTCGAGCAGATCTGGGTCGCGCTTCTGCAGGCCGCGCGCAATGGACTTTGCTTCATCGCCCATCAGCGTGGAAAAAAACAAAGTTGGTCCCGGCGTGGCCGGGGTCCAGAAGAAACTGGACCGTTGCGGGCACAAACATGAAATTGAGGCGCTCATTCTAACTTGTATACGGGCGAGGTTGCGGAAAAGACGCAAACAGACGAGTTGGAATGCTTCATCTCTGGAAATCATTTGGAGGGGTACCACCACGACGGGTAGTTTTTTGCGAAGAGTGCGGAAACGCAAGAAAAGAAAGGAGTTGAGTTTTGCATGGGTGCAAAAAAGTGCAAAAGAATGCGCAAGAGTATGAAAAAAAAAGGGATAGGAGATGGGGAAAGGGTCGTGGGCAGAGCCAGCGGGTACACACCCCCCATGAAAGATGGATCGTTTTAAAAACAAAGGAGTTGCTGAAAAAGCATTTTGTAAATTGCTGAATTGAAAGAGGATGGACGACGGGAGATTTTGTTACTTGTGAAGATGCGGGAAGGCGGGAACACGGGGCGGAGCGATCATGCTGGCGGCCAACTATCAAATGGTGTGTTATCATATAAGTATAGTACTTGTCAAGATAAAGTTGAAGGTAAATTTGGGGCGAAAGTGAAGCCCGGTGAACAGCGGGGAGATTTCTACCCCTCGCCGGATGAGTTGGGAGTCCGAGGTGTAGTAGACTCGGCGCGCCATGATTTGTCCTCAGTGCAAAGCGGAGTATCGGCAAGGGTTTACTCGATGCGCCGACTGCGACATAGAGCTGGTGGAGGATTACGCGGAGGCGGTCCGCCATCCATTGGCGAAGAAAGTGGCTGTGGGGGACGAATACGGGGCGCGTCTGTGGGGTGGGGACGATCCCTATTTTTATATGGAGCTATTGTGGAGCCTCTGGAACAAAAAGGTCGCCTGTTACGGCGCGCCGGAGAAACCGCCGGTTCCCAAGGCGATGAGGGGGTCGGAGCTCGGCAGCTCGGATCATGGCGGATTTGAGGTTTGGGTTTCGGAAGAGCAATTACCGCTGGCAAAATGGATTCTGGACTCTGCCAGAGAAGAGTTCGAGAAAAATCCGCCCGAAGAACGCACCGCAAACGTAGCGGAGCGCGAATTATCTCCCGGGACCACGGGAATTTGCCCTTTGTGCTTTGCGGAATTCACTACGTCTTCTCCCAATTGTCCCAACTGTGGCGTTCCTCTGCGCCTGCCGCAGCCGGACAGGGCCGTCGAGGATTCGGCCCGTTTGCTGTGCAACATCGGTCATCCAAAATTCATAGTGGACTTGAGGAAAGCGCTCGAGGCGGCAGGCATCCCATACAATAATGCGAATCTCACGAGCGGCGGCATCATACCCGGCGTGTATTACACGCCGAATTACACGGTTGTGGTTTTGGAGCAAGACTTCGAGCGCGCAACGCAAGTGATGTCGCAAGTTCTGCAGCATTGGGAGTTCGAGCCCAGCGCAGGTTTCACTATTGCGAGAGATCCGTTCCTTTACTACGGGCTGGAGCTGGCGGCTAAGAAGGGCTGGGATCCCGAGGACATTTCAGCGCTGGTTTGGTCGGGCGAGAACATCGGGCTGGTCGGAGGCATTGGCTTGGCCCTCCAGGAACACGAAATCCCTTACCGTACAGAGACCCAGCCATTGGGGACTGCCAAGATCTTCAGTCACCCGGAGGACAAAGCACGGGCGAGGGAACTAGTACGGGGAGTGGTGGAAGGACTGCCGCCTGAGTAAGTTTTGGCCATGGCTCATTCAAAACAAGCAGCGCTGGGCTTTCGCGCGCATTCGGGGTGGGCGGCGGTTGTCGCGGTGCGCGTTGATGAGGGCGCACCTGTGGTGCTCGCGCGGCAGAGAGTTCACCTCGTTGAAACTTTCACGTATGAATTCCGCCAGCCCTATCACACTGCAAAAAAGATGCCGCCAGGTGAAGGCCGCGAATTCATCTGGCAGATGCGGACCGAGGCAACGCGGCTGGCTTACCGCGCCATCCGGGAGCTTGAATCCAGAACGCAAGAACAGGGAGTGAAACTCGCGCGATGCGGGCTGTTGCTTGCCTCTGGTAGACCGCTTCCCGCGCTGGACAAGATTCTTGCCTCGCATGCGCTGATACACACTGCGGACGGTGAACTCTTCCGCGAAGCTCTTCTTCATGCCAGCGGCCGTTGTGGCCTCCGCGATTTCAGAATCAAAGAGCGAGAACTCTTGGACCGCGCCGTACAAGCCTTTCGCCTCAGGCCTGCTGAGATCATGCGCCGCGTCACCGAATTGGGGCGCTCACTTGGCTCCCCGTGGTCGCAGGACGAAAAGTTCGCCACCATGGCCGCATGGCTTGCGTTGGGCCCTTCCCGGAAAAGCGGCGGCAAAACGAGAGCGTGAAACGTGGCGCGAATCAGGATCGTGGGTCAATCTCCGGATACGGCGTAATCCAGCAGGCTGGAATTTTTTACGGCAAAGCGCTACAGCCTACGCAGGAGGTATTCCCAGAAGCGCGTTTCTCGTTACCTATCTGGTGAGACTTCCAACAACCGGACTCTGGACCGGAATAAGTTCCGCTGAGCCGTGACACAGACATGATGGACGACTCACGCAAGAAAGATAGAATGTATTTGCAATGACAAAAGATTGTGCCGCAATCTTCGATCTGGGGGGTGTGGTAATCGATTGGAACCCACGTTACCTCTACCGCAAGCTGTTCAATGGCAATGAAACGGCGATGGAATACTTCCTCGGTGCCGTTTGTACATCGTCGTGGAACGCGCAGCAAGATGCCGGGCGACCGTTTGCTGATGGTTGCGGTTCCCTTAAACGACTTCATCCAGACAAGGCAGAGTTAATTGATGCTTGGTTCGAGCGATACGAGGAAATGCTCGGGGGAGAGATCCCTGGCACAGTCGACATTCTCGGAGAATTGCGGTCGCGGAGTGTACCGATATATGCCCTTAGCAACTGGTCTGCGGAGACGTTCCCTATCGCTGTCAATCGATTCGAATGCCTGAGCTGGTTTAACGGCGTGCTGCTTTCTGGGCAGGTCAAGGTGTTGAAGCCAGACCGGCGTATTTTTGAGATTTTCCTGGATACTTTTCGAATCGAGCCGAGTCGGGCCATTTACATTGACGATACCAGCGAAAACGTCGAAATGGCTGTCCAGCTTGGTATGCGTGCGGTAGTGTTTAGAGATTCTGCTGGGCTTCGAACGGAATTGACGCGAACCGGGCTCCTTGTCGATAAGATACAGGGCAGGCTGCTCTAGACTTCGTCTTCTGGCACGCGAATGCAATTCCGTGCCGGACTCGGATAGACATGACCGACATGAATCAGAACATTCAGCCCCCGGATGCGCGCGATGTCATACAACGTCTGACACAAGCGTTCGGTAAGCTGTCTCAGGTCCTAGCGGTGGTTCTCGGGGGTTCGCGTGCGGCAGCAACAAGCGACGTTGCGTCCGACTACGATCTCTACGTGTACACGGTGTGGGAAGTGCCGGTCGATTTTCGACGGGCACTTTTGGGGGAGAGCGCGGAAATCGACAATCGCTTCTGGGAACCCGGCGACGAGTGGAGCGATCCATCCACTGGCACGCACATCGATATTATGTACCGTTCGCCGGAGTGGATTGAGGGGCAAATTGAGCGCATTTTATCGCTTCACGAAGCTTCGCTCGGGTATACCACCTGTTTTTGGTACAACATCGTTCATTCCGAAGCACTGTTTGACCCGCGAGGTTGGTATCAGGGACTGCAGAATCGTGGTCGCGTGGCGTATCCCGAAGGGCTCAGGCGTGCGGTACTGATGAAGAACTGGCCCGTCCTACGGCGAAACCATTCATCGTATCGACACCAAATCGAAGTCGCCCTAAATCGCCGTGACATTGTGAGTGCTCAGCACCGCGTGACCGCTTTCCTGGCGAGTTTCTTTGACGTGTGGTTCGCTCTAGAACGAAAGCCGCATCCGGGTGAAAAGCGCCTCTTGTCTCATCTGTCAGAACCGTGGGGTTCACTCGTACGAGCGCTCACCGAGGCCTCTCCCGGGACGCTGCTGAAGCACATTGATGCGCTTGTGGATCGCGTCGACGCCAAGCTAATCGAAGAAGGAATCTTTGTGGCAAACGGACGAATCGAGTATGCAGCCGCATGGGTATCTGATCTCGAGAGAGCATGTGCTTTCTACCAGCGGTGGTTTGGAGCTACGATAGGTCCACAATATGCAAGTAGCACGCGGCCACTCACATCTCGCTTTCTCGCGCTAAGTTCTGGAGCACGCCTAGAACTTATGAACTTGCCTGGTGAGACCCCAAGAATGGCGCACATCGCGGTTTCGTTGGGTTCGCGCGATGCAGTTGACCGTCTAGTTGCTGCCATGCGCGCAGCCGGAGTGGCCATAGCTCGAGGTCCGAGGGTGACTGGAGACGGATACTACGAAGCGGTGGTGAGCGACACGGAAGGCAACCTCGTTGAAATCACTGCATAAGTCGGTACCGACTTGGGCTCGGTAGGACTTCGGTGCGTGATCAAGGGCGCCAAGCCGCAACCGCCGGCGGCCGCCTGATCGTCGGCGGCTGGTTACGTATGTCTGCGCGGGAATGGGAGAGCTATGAGCGTTGATCAGATTAAGACGGTGGCGGTGCTGGGCGCGGGGACGATGGGGAACGGGATTGCGCATGTGTTTGCGCGATCAGGGTACAAGGTGATTTTGCGGGACGTGGAGCAGCGATTCCTTGAGCGTGGGATGGAGACGATCGGGAAGAATCTTGACCGGGAGATCAAGAAAGGCAAGATCGCGGAGGTGGAGAAGGGAATTGTTCTTGGGCGGCTGCAGCCTGTGACGGAAATGGCGGCTATTGCGGCGGCGGACTTTGTCGTCGAAGTGGTGCCGGAGAAATTCGAGATTAAGCGGGCGGTGCTTGGGGAAGCGGACGCGATTCTCCGGCCCGAGGTCATCATTGCGAGCAATACGTCGTCGATTTCCATGACGGCGCTGGCGGCGCTGACGAAGCGGCCGGACCGGTTTGTGGGGATGCACTTCATGAATCCAGTGCCGATGATGGTGCTGGTGGAAGTGATTCGCGCGCTGCAGACGAGCGATGCGACGTTCGAAACTACGATGAAGCTGGCGGAAAAGCTGGAGAAGAAGCCGGTGGCGGTGAATGATGCGCCGGGATTTGTTTCGAATCGCGCGCTGATGCCGCTGATCAACGAGGCGGCCTACTGCGTGATGGAAGGCGTGGCCACAGCGGAGGCGGTCGACGCGGTGATGAAACTGGGGATGAATCATCCGATGGGGCCGCTGGAGCTGGCGGATTTTATTGGGCTGGATGTTTGCGTGGACGTCATGCACGTGCTGCAAGACGGGCTGGGCGATCCGAAGTACCGCGCGTGTCCGTTGCTGAAGAAATATGTTGCGGCGGGATGGCTGGGACGGAAGTCCGGACGGGGTTTTTACAGATATGAGCAATGATTTCTTCAACTGGGCCCGGTTTGAAGGGAAACTCTAAGCTCGCTGTGCGTGGGCAGTTTCCAACCAATTCGTGTTGCGTAACCATGAGATAATCCAGTGGACCAGGTTTTGCGGCGGGCAAGTGCCGCGCGAGGGATAGAGCCGATGAAGTCCTACGTTTTCAAAGTGGCCATCGAGCCCGATAAATTCGAGGATGGCCGAGACGCCTGGCACGCCTCATGTCCTGCGCTCAAGGGTTGCCACACCTGGGGCCACAGTTATGAGGAAGCACTCGCAAATATTCGCGAGGCGATTGACCTTTACGTTCAAGACCTTCTCGAAGCCGGGCAGGCAATTCCCGTGGATCAAGGCACCATCGAGCTGGCCGAGCCTGCTGTTCTTGTCAATGTATGACGCGTGTCCCGCGCGGCCTGTCAGCTCGCCGATTTATCCGGGCTTTGGAAGGCGACGGATTCGCACTTCGACGAGTACGTGGTAGTCATCGCATTTACCGGCACGCCGACGGGCGCCGCGTTGTGGTGGCTTACCACGCCCTGAACGAGACATTTCCAATAGGGACACTACGGGCAATGATCGCGGACGCAGGTTGGCAGGATAGCGATTTGCTGAGATTTGGCTTAATCGAATAGTTGGGCGTGCGGGCGAGAGCCAGGCCTGCAGGCGAACATAAGGCGAAAAATAATGTTTGCTTTTTGTTCGCCGTGGTGGTAGTTTGGGCCTCGTCGTTTTCAACAGGTGCTCCATGCGCGGTTTTTCGAGCAATGTTTTAAGCTGTCTGGAACGTGAGAGACTCGAAGAGGAGCTCTCTGAGGCTCGCATCCGGGGGCGGAATCTATCCCGGCTGCGGCGGCTGACCTCGCCCGAACGGGCGACGTTGGATCAGCGCGAGCAGACGGCGCAGTCGCGGCTGAGAGACCACGACGCGGAGCATGGTTGTCAACGGTGATGTAGCTTTGCGCAATTTGGGGCCGGAACCATTTGGAGTTGAGATCCTCTAGGCGTTGGCGGTACAAAGGCGTTGACGGTACAAGAAAAGGGATTGGCGCGAAGATGAATCGAGTGGTAAGCTCCACACTTCGTTACGTCCTTGGACAAGGGCGATGCGCTTTCCCGGCGCAGAACCCAGGCCATCGGCCCCGCAGGCCCAAGTTCCTAATTTCCTCCACTGAGGTGTGACATGACAGACGAAAAAGAAAAATTACTGGCGGCAGCGATATCACAGATTGAAAAGGACCATGGCAAGGGTGCGATCATGCGCCTGGGCAGCCGGGACATTCTGGTGCCCGTAAGCGTAATTCCCAGCGGATGTCTCTCGATCGACGCGGCGCTGGGCGTTGGTGGTTTTCCGCGAGGGCGCGTGATCGAGATTTACGGCCCGGAATCCGGCGGCAAAACGACCATGACGCTGCACGTCATCGCCGAAGCGCAGAAGCTCGGCGGGCAGGCGGCTTTCATTGACGCGGAGCACGCGCTCGATCCAGTGTATGCGCGGAAGCTGGGCGTGGATGTGGACAACCTTCTGGTCTCGCAGCCGGACAACGGCGAGCAGGCGCTGGAAATCGCGGAAACGCTGATCCGCTCCGGCGGAGTGGACATCGTCGTGGTGGACTCGGTCGCGGCGCTGGTTCCCAAGGCCGAACTCGAAGGCGACATGGGCGACCCGCAAATGGGTTTGCAGGCGCGGCTGATGTCGCAGGCGCTGCGCAAGCTTACCGGCATCGTTTCGAAGTCGCGCACCTGCCTGATATTCATCAACCAGATTCGTGAGAAGATTGGCGTGATGTTTGGCAACCCGGAGACCACCACGGGTGGGCGCGCGCTGAAGTTCTACGCGTCCATGCGCGTGGATATCCGGCGCATACAGTCCATCAAGGAAGGCGACAAGGTCGTCGGTTCGAGGACGCGCGCGAAAGTGGTGAAGAACAAGGTGGCGGCGCCGTTCCGCGAGGCCGAATTCGATATCGTCTACGGGGAGGGCATTTCGCGCGAAGGCGACCTGATCGATCTGGGCGTTGACAAGGGCGTGCTGGAAAAGAGCGGGACGTGGATCAGCTTCGGCGGCGAGCGCATGGGCCAGGGCCGCGAAAACGCTCGCGTCTTCCTGAAGGAAAACAAAGACATCCGCGACAAGCTGGAGAACACGCTACGGAAGAAGCTCGAAATTCCGGTGCCGGGCAATTCGAACGCTGCCGGGGCCGGGGCGAACGGCCATGCGGCTCCTGCGCAAGCGGAAAAGCCGCCCATAAAGGCCACCGCGGCAGTGGCGGGCGCGGACGCGTCCAAAGCCCGTCCCGGGCGCTAGCCGCAACGCTCCGATCATGAAAACGGCCCTTCTGCCAACACTGGCAGAAGGGCCGAGTCTTTCTCAGGCTACGCGTGGCGCCTGACTGCAGGCCGCGTCGAGCAAACCTCGACTGGGCGGAGGTTCAGGTTCCTGGCCTGACGGTCAGCTATTCAAAACAAAGCACATAGCCTCGTACTGGGCCTGGCAGGCTATTGTAAAGGAATGCCCTAAAGGTCAAAATATGTCTCACTTGAGGGAAACAGTTTCTCTTAGGCGACGAGACTGCCACTCGGGGCACCCGTAAGTCGCATCAAATGAAGGGTGTCATTAATTGGCAGATGGGATGCAATATCTCCCTGCAACACGTCCGCTGGGGGCCAGCAGGCGGTAGCGGCAACGAACGGTCTTTGTGAATGTATGTTGACCGTTGGAACGGCGTAAGGTAAAACTCTGACCCTAGTGGTTCTTTGGTTCGGGGGCAGGCCAGGGATTGACCGGTTGGCGGTCACCCTGTAAAGGTGGAAACAGTGAAGCAGTTCGGAAAAGCCACTCTCGCGATAATTTTGTCGATAGTCTTTGCCCTGCCTTTGCCCGCAGCGCCACGTGCGGGAACGCCGGTGAGACACGCTCGCAAGTACGCCACACGTTACCGCGGGGTCCCGACGTTCGCGGATTCTTCCAGTAGGGACGATAGCGCGTACGATGATCCCATTGTCCGCGCCGCCGCGGTTTCCGCTCTTGGCCGTTACAACGGAGCGGTCGTCGCGGTTGATCCGAGCACCGGCCGCATTCTCACGGTCGTGAATCAAAAAATCGCATTTGGCGAAGGTTATATCCCTTGCTCCACGATCAAGCCAACCATCGCGCTTGCCGCGCTCGAAGAAAACGTCATCACGCGCGACACCATGCTTAAGGTTGGGCGCCGTAAATATATGAACCTGACGGAAGCGATGGCGCATTCGAATAACGTGTTTTTTGAGCAGCTTGGTTCGCGCATGGGATTTGAGACGGTTTCCAAGTACGGCCGACTACTCGGCCTGGGAGAACTCGCCGGGTACAACCTGCCTGACGAACATCCGGGCTCGTTTCCGACCGTGCCGCCTGCCTATGGCGGAGTCGCGCGGATGTCCAGTTTTGGCGAAGGGATTCAAGCAACCCCGCTGCAACTTGCGGCGCTCTCCGCGGCATTCGCGAACGGCGGAACTCTTTATTACTTGCAGTACCCCCACAGCCAGGAAGAAGTTGAGAATTTTACGCCGCGCGTGAAGCGCGAATTGAATATCGGCACGATACTTCCAGAGATTCGCGAAGGCATGCTCGCCGCGGTCCTGTATGGCACCGGCAAATCGAGCTTCGACAGGGGCGGCGACGAGATGCCGCTCGGGAAGACAGGGACTTGCGACGACCACACGACGCCGTCGAAAATCGGCTGGTTCATCACCTACACCGACGACGCGCACCCGAAAATCGCGCTTGCGGTTCTGCTGCGTGGAAACACGCGCACCGTGAAGGGTCCAACCGCCGCCGTTGTTGCAGGCCGGATCTACCGCAAGCTCCGCGAACAGAATTATTTTGCGGACTCCGCGCACGCCGTAGCCCTCAAGACCGGCAACTAACTCAGCTTGGCATTTCGAAGTACCTGTTTTCTCGTGCTGCAGAGGATCTCTGCAGCGTTTCCTTTTTCAGGCGGGTAAGCGGATGTTAGTAGATGATGGGGAGTTTCGAAAAGTCGGAAGACGTATCGTCGGTCACTCGCAGCACAACCAAGGTGCGATCGTCGTGCGGCGCAGTGCCCGCGCCGCTGTGGCCGTCCGTTGCAGCCAGGATTCGTTCGGAGATATCGCGAGCCGAATCTCGCCGAGAAATAGCGGAAAGAAGAGCCCTCAGACGTTCCGGGCCGAACTCCTCCTGCACGGTATTCTCCGATTCCAGGATGCCATCCGAAGCGAAAAGAACGACGTCGCCCGGCTCCAGGTCGATGGTCGTCTCATCGTATTGAGTATCGGGAATAAGGCCGAGCGGCACGCCCTCCAGGTGGATCGCCCGCACGTGACCCTTGCGGACCAGCAGGGGATACGGTCCGCCAGCGTTGGCGAGCGTGAGTTTCCGAGTGGATGCGTCGTAGATGGCGAACACCATGGCGATGAATCGCGAATCAAGCCGCGCGCCGAGCAGCCGCTGATTCAAAAGGGCGAGCATGCAAGCCGGATCGCATGGGTGATCGACAACGATTTCTCGAACGGTGCCGATCGCCAGGGAACCATATAGCGCCGCTGCCGTCCCCTTGCCGGAAACATCGCCGAGCATAAATCCGAGGCGGCCCTGGCCGTAGGGCAGAAAATCGTAAAAGTCTCCGCCCAGCTCGCGTGCGGGAACATACCCGGCCGCGAGATCGAGGCCCGGCACTTCCCGCGCACCGGTCGGCAACAGTTGGAGCTGGATTTCCCGTGCCGTATCGAGATCCTCGCGAAGCCGCCGTTCACTCTCGCGGGCTTCTTCATAGAGCCGTGCATTCTCGAGTGCGATGGCGACATAGGAGCCAAGAGTGGATAGCATGCGTTCGTGTTCCAGAGTGAAGGCCTGCGGCTCCGTGCTCTCCAGATCGAGAACGCCAATGAGGCGGTCCTGCATGAGAAGCGGCACGACGAGTTCCGAACGCGCTTCCACACCGGTTTCACAGCGGATGTAACGCGGATCTTCGGTGACGTCATTGACCCGCAGGACGCGGCGTTCTCCGGCGGCAGTGCCTGTGAGGCCGTGATGAAGAGGGAGGCGAAGGCGCGCCGCAATCGAATCGTTGCAGCGCATGGCGAAAACGCTCTCCAGCAGCTGCGTTTGCTCATTCCAGAGCATGACGCTGAAGACGTCATAATCCACAATTTTCCTGACGCTTTCGGCAACGCGGCGGAGAAGCTCTTCGCGATCAAGAATCGCGGTCAGCTCGCGGCTCACCTCATACAGCAGCTTTAATGTTTTAGCCTGCTCCGGATAGCTGACCAACAGACTCTGCGGCACGGGGTCCGCGTCGCCCAGGAGGCCAAAAGCTCCGAGTTTTGAAAGTTCATTCATGGCAGGGCGCTCGGCGCCTAGTACCCATTGGATGTAGCAGATTGAGTTCCGTTGCACAAATCAATTTTGCGCCGCCGACCCTTGCAACGCTTTAATCTTCGGTTTATGTAGAAAGTGGGAGCCTCTAGCCAGGCCTTAGCTTATTATTTCTAGCTGGCAAAAAAGACGCATCTGAGGCGGGCAAAGAAGGATGACGCGAATACCTTTCGGCATCATAGCGATCTGTGTGGGCGGAAGCCTTTTGTCGATGCCTGAAGCGGGGCAGTGTGCGGCACAGACCGTTAGCGGCATTTCCACCGGCAGCCCTTATGCCACTCCCGGAGAAGATGCCCAGAATGCCGGATCCCGTTCCATATCGGGCACGGTTCTGGATCCTTCCGGAGCAGCCATTGCCGGCGCGCAAGTTGTTCTCCTGTCCGGAAATGGGAAGGAGGTGTCCAGGGCGACTTCGGACAAGGATGGCGGGTTTCAATTTGAAAAGCGGGCAGCGGGAAACTTCAAAATCGAGGTGCAAGCCCCCGGCTTCCGAGACACGGTCGCTGAGGTGAAGCTGGGTTCGCGGCAGCCGTCTCCGCTTCGCATCGTGCTGCCAATTGCCGTTCAAAATGAAGTGGTAAACGTGGCGGGAGGCGACGTATCGGTTGTGGTGACCAGTGACGTCTCCGAAAATCAGAATGCGAACAACCTGGATCGCTCGGCGCTGGACCGCGTGCCCGTGTTTGATCAGGACTACATCACCATGATGTCGCGCTTCCTGGATGACAGCACGATCGGAACAAACGGCGTCTCGTTGATCGTGAACGGGATTGAGGCCAATGGGCCCGGAGTGACGCCATCAGCGGTTCAGGAAGTACGAATCAATCAAAATCCGTACTCCGCTAGGTTTGCACGGCCTGGCCGGGCGCGGCTGGAGATCATCACCAAGGGCGGCACGCCCAATTATCATGGTTCGGTGAATTTTCTATTTCGCGACGCGGTTTTCGACGCGCGAAATACATTCGCGGCAGGGAAGCCACCGGAACAGAGACAGTTCTATGAAGGATCGCTGACCGGGCCGATCGGAGAGAGCAAAAAAAGTTCATTTCTCTTGTCGCTGGAGTCGGACAAAGACAACGGCCAGGCAGCAGTAGTGGCAACCGGCGCAAACAACGTAGCCATCAATGAAAATGTTTTCCAGCCGATGCGGCATTTCTTTGGTTCTGGGAGAATTTTTCACGACTTCAGTGACAACGATCACATTTGGATCGGCTACTCCTTCGAGCACCAGAGCAACAAAAACATAGGCGCCGGAGGTAACGTGCTACCGGAGGCGGCGACGAACACGAGATTCCTGGAGCACGAGGTCAACGTCAGTTACCGGCACATTTTCTCGCCGAAGTGGGTCAACCAACTGCAGTTTCTGGTGGGCCACTATGACGCGCCCGTTTTCAGCTTGAATGAAAATCCACAGATTGTCGTTTCAGGGTTTTTTACGGGAGGCGGCGCGCAGGCCGATTCGCGGCGCACGGAGTATCACTTCGATGGAACGGAGTTCCTGACCTACGTCAATGGGAAACACCAGTTGGTTTTTGGCGTGGACATTCCGGACATCAGCCGTCGGGGCGCGGAGGACTTCACGAACATGGCGGGAACTTACACGTTTGCCAACTTAGCGGATTTTGAGCAGGGCCATGCTGGGACGTACCTCGTGCAACAAGGGAACGGTCATGTGGTTTTCCTGGAAAAAGTGTTGTCCGGATTTATCGAGGACACCATCCGAGTGACGCCGAATTTTTCCATCTCGCTCGGCGTGCGCTACTACTGGCAGAATTATTTTCACGATGATCCGAACAATCTCGCGCCACGTATCGGGTTTGCGTGGGCGCCGGCCAGAAACGGCAAGACGATTTTTCGCGGCGGCGCCGGGGAATTCTACGACCGCTCAGGGCCGCGCCCGATTGCGGACTTGATGCATTTTAACGGCGTGAACCTTTTGCGGTTCATTCTCTCAAATCCCCAGAACGCACCCCCTTTGTTCAGTTATCCAGTGACTCCCGCGCAATTGGCTGGAGCGCCGACGAGCGTGGTGGTGCTGGATCCGCGGCTGCGAATTCCGTACACGATTCAGTACAGCATTGGAATCGAGCGGCAAGTCACGGCGAAGAGCACGTTCAGCGCGACGTACGTGGGGTCGCGTGGGATCGATCTTTTCCGTTCACGTGATATCAATGCGCCCACGGCGTCGAATTCCGCCGCCAGGCCCAATCCAAATCTTGGGCAGGAGCGCCAACTCGAATCCGAAGGCTATCAAAAGAGCAATTCCGTGGAATTTACATTTCGAGGAAAGCCGAGCCGATTTTTCGCCGGGCAGGTGCAATACACATTAGGAAAAACGTACAACAATACGAGCGGGATTACCTATTTCCCGGGGAACAGCTATCTGGCAGCGGCGGATTGGGCGCGTTCGGACAACGACCGAAGGCACAAGTTTGATTTGCTGGGTTCATCGGAAGCTCTGAAATATTTTTCCATCGGCGCAGCGCTATCGCTGTATTCCGGGAAGCCCGTCAACGTTACGACTGGCGCCGATGACAACCACGATGGCATTTATAACGACCGGCCGCTGGCGCTGCCGCGCAATACCATGCATGGGCCCGGCTTGATCAATCTTGATCTCAACATCGAACGGGACTTCTTGCTCGTGAAAGGGAAAAAGGAAGGCCCGGCGCTGACGGTTGGATTGAACTCATTTAATGTGCTGAACCACCAGAACGATGTGACGTATGTAGGCGTGATCTCTTCCGTCTATTTTGGCAAAGCCGTCTCGGCGCTTCCGCCGCGGCGAATGCAGCTGAATCTGCAATTCAAGTTTTGACGCCATCACTTGCCTGCCTCCCCTTTTGCGTTCTGGAACAGGCCCTTGCTGCAGCTGCGCAACGATAAGAGTTCCGTTTCTTCCAGGCCGTAGCGCTCGATTGCCGCCCGATAGCCTTGCCAATTGAACTGGCGATGCCGCTTCGTCATGGTCCGGAAGAATCGATCGAAGAAGTAAAAACCAATCCCGAAGTTCGAGTCTATGAACCCTGCACCGTTCACGCTGCGGTGATGAATGTCGTGCAGTCTTCTGGCTCTCAGGAACCACGATCTAAGGAGAGGAACTCGGGTCATCCAGAAGCTCTGGATGTGCATTCTGTCGTGCAGGTAGCTGAACATCAGAATGGGCCAGCCGAGGAGGGTACAAAGCGCAAGCACTTGGTACACAGGCGGCACGCCGAGCAGCCCCATAGCTCCCCAACAAAACAACAGAATGATCGCAGAGGGCGCCAGCCATTCGACCCCCACGTTGCCGAGGGAAGTGCGATCATCTGTTGCGTCGAGGTACCCTCCGGCGCGCATGGGGTGCCTGGGGCCATAGATCAGGAAATGATGAATCAGATGGCCCCGGCTGAGGGCGGGGAACTTGTCACTGTGCAGAAGCCGGTGAAGCCAGTAGCCGACAAACTCCGCGACAACTACGGAGTCCACTAAGGTCGCGACGACTCCGACGAATGTGACGTGCAGGCGCTCGTAAGTCATGGGCGCTTCTCCTTCCACTTCTTCCCGGCGGTTCGGGAAGCCAATCAGGAGGCCGCTGATGAGACGACCCTACGCAGTGTGAACGCGCTGCTCAAGCGACAAGGAACGCCAAGCCGGCACAGTGGAAAGATGTCGCACTATGTCGCGGGAGGTTGTTTCCTGGCGGGCTGAAAACAAAGGACTTGCAGGAGAGAACGGAGGCCTCAGCGCCTTGCAGGGGAGAAGAATCTGCAGCTCGGAACAAAGGTTCAGATCGCGAAAAACAATTGAGTACCGGGAGCGCGTCGCGCTTCGGTTTTCGTGCGAAAGCTATGATTTTGGGAAAGTGAAGACTACTTTACTTCCCAGGTGTCGCCAGCGCGAAGAAGTTTGGCGAGATCGCCGCGCCCGCGCTTGGCGATGACGTTTTTGATCTGCTGGTTCATGACGTCTTCGTAGCGCGGCACGTCGCCCCACGCACGGAAAACCCCGATGGGAGTTGGGAAGTCCGGGCGGTGCTCCATATGCGAGAGCTGGAAGGCGTATGCCGGACGCGGATGGTGCGCATCGTGGACGATCAGATCGGACTCGGCGATGCCGTTGCCGAGTTGGACGACTTCGATGTCGCCGTCCGATTTCCGGCGGATACCCTTGTCGCGGTTCTTGCCGAAAATCATGGGCTTGCCGTGTTCGAGTTGGAGGATGTGCTCGCTGCGGGCGTCGCGATCCGTCAGCGAGAACCACGCGCCGTCGTTGAAGATATTGCAGTTCTGCAAAATTTCCACGTAGGCCGAACCTCTGTGCACGGCCGCGTGCTTCAGCGTCTCTTTCAGGTGCCCCTGGAAAACGTCAACGGACCGGGCCACGAACGTGGCCTCTGATCCGATGGCCAGCGAAACGGGATTAAACGGCCGGTCCAACGATCCAAAGGGCGTCGATTTCGCTTTCTTGTTGAGTTCCGAAGTGGGCGAATATTGCCCCTTCGTCAGGCCGTAGATCTTGTTGTTGAACAGCAGCACCTTGATGCCGACATTCCTGCGCAGCATGTGGATGGTGTGATTTCCGCCAATCGAGAGCGCATCTCCGTCGCCTGTTGCCACCCAAACTTCCAAGTCGGGACGAATGGCCTTGAGCCCGGTCGCCACTGCGGGTGCGCGGCCGTGAATCGTGTGAAAGCCATACGTGTTCATGTAATACGGAAAGCGGCTGGAACAGCCGATGCCGGAGACGATGACGAAATTTTCTTTTTTGATGCCAAGTTCGGGGAAGACTGCTTGCACCGCGGAGAGAATCGCGTAGTCGCCGCAGCCGGGGCACCAGCGGACTTCCTGGTCGGTTTGAAAATCTTTTTTCGTGAGAGGCGGTGGCAGCGTCGCTGTGCCCATGGTCGATTCTCCTAGAGTTCCAACATCTCTTCGATTTTCTGCTCCAGCTCAGCTTGCTTGAACGGCCGTCCCTGAATCTTGTTGAGACCGACCGCATCCACGAGAAACTTTGCGCGCAGAACCCACAAAAGCTGGCCCATGTTGAGTTCCGGCACGAGAATCTTTTTGTAGCGCTTGAAGATATCGCCTAGATTCGACGGAAGCGGATTCAGATATCGCAGATGCAGATGGCCAATCTTACGGCCCTTGGCACGCTGCGCTTTTAGCGCCGCGGTAATCGATCCACAGGTCGAGCCCCAGGCGACGATCAGCAAATCGCCCTCCAGATCGCCGGCGGGGAGCACATTGGGAATCTCCTGCGCGACCGCGGCGACCTTCGCCGCCCGGACGCGCACCATATTTTCGTGGTTCAGCGGCTCATAGTTGATGTTGCCGGTGGGGTCCTGCTTCTCGAGCCCGCCGATGCGATGTTCGAGGCCGGGTGTTCCCGGAACGGCCCACGGCCGCGCCAGCGTCTGCGGGTCTCGCTTGTAGGGAAGGAAGCCGTTCGGGTCGCTGGCAAATTTCACTGGGAAATCCGGAATCTCGCTCAACTCCGGAATCCTCCACGGCTCCGCGCCGTTAGCAAGGTAGCCGTCTGAAAGAATGATGACGGGCACCATATATTTGACCGCAATGCGACTCGCTTCGATCGCCACCCAGAAGCAATCCGCGGGCGTCGAGGCGGCCAGCACCGGGATGGGCGCTTCGGAGTTGCGGCCGAAAAGAGCTTGGAGCAAGTCGGCTTGTTCCGTCTTGGTCGGCAGGCCGGTTGACGGGCCGCCGCGCTGAATATCGCAAATGACCAGCGGAATTTCGACGGCCACAGCAAGGCCCATCGCCTCCGTTTTCAACGCCATGCCTGGGCCCGAAGTCGTGGTAATCGCCAGCGCGCCGGCGTATGCGGCGCCAATCGACGAAGTAATCGCTGCGATTTCGTCCTCGGCTTGAAACGTCATGACGCCGAAGTCCTTGTATTGCGAAAGTTCGTGCAAGATATCCGACGCGGGAGTAATGGGATAGCTGCCCTGAAACAGCGTCAGCCCTGCCTTCTGAGCCGCGGTGACAAAACCCAGCGCCAAGGCCTGGTTTCCGCTAAGGCTCCTGTATAAACCCGGTGTGAGTTGCGCCGGCGGAATCTCATAACTGATCTGAAACGCTTCCGTGGCTTCGCAATAAGAATAACCGCCCTTCAGCGCGAGTTTGTTTGCTTCCACGAGCAGCGGCTTGTTCTTGAACTTTTCCTCAATCCAGCGGACCGTGGGCTCCATCGAGCGGTTGTAGAGCCAGTAGCACATCCCCAGGGCGAAAAAATTCTTGCAGCGGTCCATGGACTTGGCGTCGAGTCCCAGATGCTCGAGAGAACGCCGCGTCAGACGCTCCAGCTCGACCGAAAACAACCGGAACTTGTCGAGAGAATGATCTTCCAGGGGATTCGAGGTCATCTGCGCCTTGCGCAGATCGTTCTCCTTGAAACTGTCGCTGTTGACGATCAGGATTCCATTGGCCTTGAGGTCGGCAACGTTCACTTTCAGCGCGGCCGGATTCATGGCGATCAGCACGTCGATGGCGTCGCCGGGCGTGTAAACTTCATTCGAGGAGAAGTGCAACTGAAAGCCGCTGACACCGGGAATCGTCCCTGCAGGGGCGCGGATTTCCGCAGGATAGTCCGGAAACGTGGCAATGTCGTTGCCGTAAAGGGCTGCGGTATTAGTGAACTGGCTGCCGGTAATCTGCATGCCGTCGCCGGAGTCTCCCGCGAAGCGGATGACCGCCCGATCGAGGACTTCGCGCTTGTGCTTTACCGGTGGAACTTCTGCGAGTGTAGACATTCTTGTCCCAAGCCTCCACTGCTCGTTGAACTCCCCCTACCCAGGGGAGTGCGGCTCAATCAATAAGGATGAGGCGGTGCGGTGAAAGGATGGCTTCTGAGGCAGCCCGCCAAGAGCCGACACGTAGAGGATATCACACTGGCTTGTGCGTGGACGTGGGAGACAAAATCTCGCGACGATGTGTCTTACTTGAAAAGACGCAGGGAGTCACCCTGGGATTCCTGCGTGAATCGACGCCAGGATGCGGCGAGCGCTCAAGGAAGAGGAGCGGGTAAGGATGCCGCGCGGAAAGGCCGCGTGCGTGCAAGCAACTCTTTTTTTTCGGAATGTCCCCCCCTTGTTTTTGCGCTGCTGGAGGGTTGTGGTGAAAGTAACGCGAAGCAAAAATCGCGCTTGACGTTCGCTTTCTTTTCGCCTAAAGTGCCTGTGGAAATCATTAGCGAGTGGAGGCGGCGAATGGCACTCACCAAACGGCAAAAAGAAGTTCTCGATTTCCTCGTGGCGTTTGAGACCAAACACGGCTATGCACCCAGCTTCGAAGAGATTGGCAAGGGCCTCAAGCTCACTTCTCTGGCCACCGTGCACAAACACATCACCACTCTCGAGAAAAAAGGATTCATTCGCCGCGGCTACAATCAGAGCCGCTCCATCGAGATTGTCCAATTACCGAAGTCGGTCAAGGATCAAGTGAACGATCGAAGGATGCACGAGCTTCCATTGGTGGGAAGGATTGCGGCGGGGCGCCCACTGGAGGCTGTCGAACAACGGGAGACGATTTCGCTGGGCGATTTCGCGCGTGGCGGCAATTCCTTTGTTCTGCAGGTCAAAGGCAGCTCCATGATCGAAGATCACATCATGGACGGGGATTTTGTCGTTTGCGAGCAAACCCAGGTGGCCAATGCCGGTGACATCGTGGTGGCGCTGATCGGCGGCGAAGAAGCAACGCTCAAGCGCTTCTATCGCGAAGGCGCAGGCAAGATACGTCTCCAACCGGCAAATTCCGAAATGGCCCCCATCATGGTGGCCGCGAACGACGTCAAGATTCAGGGCCGCGTCATCGGCGTCCTTCGCAAATACTAGCGCTGAATGACCTGACCGTGCTCCTCCGCCAACGACTGCCAGTGTGTCTTTGGACGGTTTCATCCTTCCAGTAGTCAAGATTCATAGGTCTCCCCGTCACCTTTCCGCGGACAAATTGTTGGTGCCAGAATCATGTTGCGTGCATCAAAAAGATGTCTACGTTATTCTCGTGAAGCCTGTGAAGCACCTTGACAGGGAAGAAGAAGCCGAAGTAAGACTCGGCGGGACATGCAAAACCTCTGAGGTCGCCAACTTGCCCTCGAAACGCCAAGCCATTCTGATTGTCGATCCCGACGCGGCCTCGCGCGGCCTGCTCGAGGAATTGGTGCGTTCAGCCGGCTATGACGTGGCCGTATCGTCCTCTCAGGCTGAAGGATTCAAGTTTGTTCAAGATGCCGGCGTCGACCTTCTGCTTCTCTCCGCCGACCTTGCCGACATCCAGTGCTGCGATGCCCTGGCCGAAGTCAAAGGCAATGCCGCCACCGCGGGGACACGGGTGATTCTCCTCATCCAGGGTGGGGGAGCAGAGCGAGCTCGGGGCCTCGAACTCGGCGCGGACGAGGTGCTTACTTCACCGTGGGTGGCGGCGGAATTGCTCGCGCGCGTTCGTGTGCAGTTGCGTGAAAAACACGCCTTTGACGAATTGCTGAAGAAAACCCGCATCGCTGATGAAGGTTACGAAATGGCGCAGACCGCCTTCCAGGCGCTCGCCGTCACCGAGAAGATGACCCGCGATGCCTTTTCCCTGGGACGTGCTTTGAAAATTGGGGTGTCCGCCCTTTTCGGCGTGGCCATTTTGATTACCGGAATCTTCCTTCTCTATTCCCGCCGTGCCGACAAGGAAGCTAAAAGCGCTTACTCCATGATCGCCCAGCTCGAGCGTGGCGCTCACCGCCAGGAGCAACTGATGGCGGATGCCCGCAGCGCGCGCGCCGATCTTCAACAATCCGATGTTCTCGAGCAAAAGCATCAGCTCAAGCAGCAATCAGATGAGTTGCGCCAGAAGATTTCGGGCGCCGGGTCCGGCGACGTGTCCGCACTTCGCAAGCAGCTCGAAGAAACAACCGCCCGGCTCAAACGCGTGGAGACCGAGTCGCAATCCGCCGAAGAAGTGATCCGCGCCTATGCGCCAAGCGTGTGCCTCCTGCATGTATCCGTCTCCTTCGTCGACCGCGCTTCCGGCCGCCCGCTGCGTTACGGCGGGATCAATCCGGATGGCGAGCCGCTCCACGACAGTGATGGCAACCCGGTTTATACGTTGGAAGGCCGCGCACCCGAAGTTCGCGCGGATTTCTTCGGCACTGGATTCATCGTCGGCGAAGGCCGCATTCTGACCAATCACCATGTGGCGCAACCCTGGTGGAAGAATGATGAACTTGCCGCCATTGTTAGCCAGGGGCTTAATCCCGCAGTTGCGGAACTGACAGCCTATTTCCCCGACGCGGCTGCCGGGGTTCCCTTCAGTATTTCCGAGATTTCCGAGGAGGCGGACCTCGCTGTGCTGAAAGGCGATTTGTCCGCTTTGAAAAAGCCGATCCTGAAAATGGATGCCCGCAAGGAGTCGGCGGTCAGTGGCCAGCCTCTGCTCTCTCTCGGCTACGCCACCGGCATCAGCGCGATTCTGGCGCGCGCGGGCGAAGATGCTGTGAACGAAATCGCCAAGACTACGGGCGGAAAACCGAATGAGGTTTTAAACGAGCTGCTCCGCCGTAAACTCATCCGTCCTCTGGTTACTCAGGGCCATATCGGCGACGTTCTTCCGGACAAAATTGTCTACGATGCGCAGACCACTTCCGGTGGGTCGGGTGGGCCGCTCATCAATCGCGATGGAGAAGTGATTGGCGTGACGTTCGCGGTCGTCAGAGGTTTTGGCGGTTCGAATTTTGGCGTTCCCATTCGTTTCGCCCAACCGCTCCTCAAGCCATAAGGGCCCGTTTTGTTTTATGCTAAGACGTGGAACTGAAACGGCGTCTTCCTTCGTCAACTGCAATCATAATTCACCTGCTTGCTCGCACCCGTGTGAGCGTCGTTTGCTTGATCGCCGTTCTGCTGGCGTTGCCAGCCCCCGTTCATGCCTACGCCGTCCTTTCTCATGAGGCCATCATCGATGCGGCTTGGGAGACGCACATCAAGCCGCTCCTCCTGAAAAAGTTCCCACAGGCAACCGAGGAAGATCTCAGCAGGGCGCAAGCCTACGCTTACGGCGGAGCCATCATTCAAGATATGGGCTACTACCCCTACGGCAGCCCTTTTTTCAGCGACCTCACGCATTACATCCGCAGCGGCGATTTCATCCAAGCGCTGCTGCGAGACGCCAAAGATGTCACCGAGTACGCTTTCGCCGTCGGCGCGCTCGCGCATTACGCCGCGGACAACGATGGTCACCGCCTCGGCACCAACCGAGCCGTTCCGATTCTGTATCCGGGGCTGCGGAAGAAATACGGCGACAGCGTTTCGTATGAGGACAACAAGCTCGCGCACGTGAAGACCGAATTTGGTTTTGACGTTCTCGAAATCGCTCGGGAACGCTACGCTCCGGAAAGCTATCACGACTTCATCGGTTTCGAAGTTTCCCGCCCGGTTCTCGAGCAAGCCTTCCGGGAGACTTATGGCCTGGAGTTGAAAGACGTGCTCGTGAACGAAGACAAGGTTCTCAGTTCTTACCGCCATGACGTGAGCAAGCTCATTCCGCAAGCCACGCGCATCGCCTGGCACCTCAAGAAAGACGAAATCAAGGACGACATTCCGGACGCAACGAAGAGAAAGTTTCTGTTCAATCTGTCCCGTTCAAATTACGAGCGCGAATGGGGCAAGGATTACCGCAAGCCCAGTGCATACGAGCGTTTTCTCGCGTTTCTCTACAAGTTGATCCCCAAGTTCGGTCCGCTCAAGATCCTGCAGTTCAGGACGCCTACGCCGCAGACCGAACAAATGTTTGAAGCCAGTTTCAATGCCACGCTTGAGCGCTATCGCAAGCTGCTGAGGGGCATCCGCGACGGCGAGATCAACTTGCCGAACGATAATTTCGACGTTGGAGAGAGCACCGGTCCCGGGAAATACCGGTTGAACGATGAAGCCCATGCGGAATTGCTGGATAAGCTGGCGGAAAATAAATTCGCGAGCGCCACGCCGGAAGTGAAAGCGGAGCTTCTGCACTTTTTTGCCGAGCCGGACGCGCCGTATGCGACGAAACGCAACGCCAAGGCTTGGGCGAAGGTTCAAACCCAACTGCAACAGTTGAAATCGGCAACGGTCGCGTCTAATCCCGCCAATTCTACGCAGCCGGCCATGGCCGAGGGGCCAACCACTCCATAGGCCAGCATGCATCCCGCGGGCGTCTTCTGTCGGCGCACAAAATAACCAGTTCTGTAAATCGAAAAATCTGCTACTGAGTCGCGTCGTCACTATGAAACAATGTAGAATTTCGCGCGGTCCATTGATCGCCTCTGAGATGAAGAAAAGCAAACCGATCCGCAAACTACTCGCCGCCAATCGCAGCGAAATCGCCATTCGTATATTTCGGGCTGCCAACGAGCTTGGTTTGCGCACCGTGGCCATTTATTCGCAAGAAGACCGGCTCGCGCTGCATCGCTTCAAGGCTGACGAAGCATACCAGGTCGGCGCCGGCAAGGGGCCTGTCGAAGCGTATTTGGACATTGCGGGAATCGTGGCACTGGCGAAAGAAAAGGGTGTCGACGCCATCCACCCGGGTTACGGTTTTCTTTCCGAGAATCCTGCGTTCGCCCGTGCCTGCGAAAAGGCCGGCATTACCTTCGTCGGGCCTCCGCCGAATCTTCTCGAGTTGCTGGGAGACAAGACCGCCGCTCGAAGACTGGCCGCTTCAGGGGGGGTGCCGGTCCTGCCCGGAACCGAGAATCCCGTCAAGTCGGCAGCAGAGGCGCAAAAGATTGCGCGGGAGATCGGCTATCCCATCATTGTGAAGGCGGCGATGGGTGGCGGCGGCCGCGGCATGCGCGTTGTCCATGACGCCGCGCAGCTCGATGCACTTCTGGAAGAAGCGCGGAGTGAAGCGCGCTCCGCCTTCGGCGATGCATCGGTCTTCCTGGAAAAATATTTGCCGCGGGCGCGGCACCTGGAAGTGCAGATCCTCGCCGATCATCACGGTAATTTGCTGCATCTTTACGAGCGCGACTGCTCCGTCCAACGTCGTCACCAAAAAGTCGTCGAGGTCGCTCCGGCCGCCAATCTCCCCGCGAGTATTCGCGGCGAACTCTGCGATGCGGCGTTGCAACTGGCACGCAAGGCAAATTATCGTAATGCCGGAACCGTCGAGTTTCTCTACGACGTGGATTCGCAGAAGTGGTATTTCATCGAGGTCAATCCCCGCATTCAGGTCGAGCACACCGTCACGGAAATGGTTACCGGCATCGACCTGGTGCGTTCGCAGATCCTCGTCGCGCAGGGTCACAAGCTACACGAGCCGCCGATGGCGCTGCCGAAACAGGAGAATATTCCGCTCAATGGCGTGGCTCTCCAGTGTCGCGTGACCACCGAGGATCCGGAGAAAAACTTCGCTCCCGACTACGGAAAAATTTCCACCTATCGCTCCCCCGCAGGGTTCGGTATCCGTCTCGACGGCGGCACTGCTTATGCCGGCGCGATGCTCGCCGCCTATTACGATTCGCTGCTCGTCAAAGTCACCGCCTGGGGAGCAAATCTTCCCGAAGCTTGTCAGCGTATGGACCGCGCCCTCCGCGAATTCCGCATTCGCGGCGTGAAAACGAATATCCCCTTCGTCGAAAATGTCGTGAATCACCCGAAATTTCGCGCCGGCGAAGTCACGACCGCATTCCTCGACGAGCTTCCTGAGCTTTTCCATTTCCCCAGCCGGGGCGATCGCGCTAGCAAGCTGCTTTCCTATCTCGGCGACGTCATCCTGAACGGGAATCCGGAAGTGAAGGACAAGCAGATCCCCAAAGAAATCGAAGCAGCAGTCGACCCCGCGACGCCCGCTGGAAAACCGCCGGCCGGGACGCGTCAGCTTCTGCAAAAGATCGGACCGAAGAAATTCGCGGCCTGGGCACGAAAAGAAAAACGCCTGCTCCTTACCGACACGACTTTCCGAGACGCGCACCAGTCGCTCATGGCCACGCGCGTCCGCACGTTTGACCTGCTCGCCACCGCCAGCGCCGTCGCCCATCGCCTGCCTAATCTTTTCAGTCTTGAGATGTGGGGTGGCGCGACCTTTGATACGGCGATGCGCTTCCTGCATGAAGATCCCTGGCAACGATTGCGCGAGCTGCGCGAGCGCATTCCCAATATCTGTTTCCAGATGCTTCTCCGCGGCGCCAACGCCGTCGGTTATGCCTCCTACCCCGACAACGTCATCGTCGAATTCGTTCGCGAAGCGCACGCCCAGGGGATCGACATTTTCCGCATCTTCGATTCGCTCAATTCTATTGAGAATATGCGCGTTTCGATCGATGCCGCACTCGAAACCGGCGCTGTTTGCGAAGCGGCGATTTGCTATTCCGGCGACATCCTCGACAAAGGCCGCCCGAAATACTCGCTCAAGTACTACGTCACCATGGCCAAACAGTTGGAGAAACTCGGCACGCATTTCCTGGCGATCAAAGATATGGCTGGCCTGTGCAAACCGTATGCCGCGTTCGAATTGGTGAAAACGCTGCGTCAGGAAGTCGGCATTCCGATCCACTTTCATACGCACGACACCAGCGGCATCAACTCGGCCTCCATTCTGAAAGCGGCCGATGCCGGTGTCGACATCGCCGACGGAGCGATCGCCGCCATGAGCGGAGGCACCAGCCAGCCCAATCTCAATTCCATCGTCGAAGCGCTCCGGCATACGCCGCGCGACACGGAGCTCGATGTCGACACGCTCAACGAGTGCTCCGACTATTGGGAAACCATTCGCACTTACTATCTTCCGTTCGACTCCGGTCCCAAGGCCGGCTCGGCACGCCTTTACCAGCATGAAATTCCCGGCGGCCAGTTCACCAACCTGCGTGAGCAGGCTGCCGCCATGGGCCTCGGTCAGCGTTGGCGCGAAACCGAAAAGATGTACGCCGAGGTGAACCAGCTCTTCGGTGACATCGTGAAAGTCACGCCGTCGAGCAAAGTCGTAGGCGACATGACTCTTTTCCTGATGGCCAAGGAGATGCAGCCGGCTGACATTCTCAAACTCGACGAAAAGCACGACGTCTCCTTCCCCAATTCGGTTGTCGAGATGTTTTCGGGTGTTCTGGGTGTGCCCCCCGGCGGCTGGCCGAAAAAGCTGCAAAAAATAATTCTGCGGGGCCAGGCTCCCCTCCGCGGCCGCCCAAGTGCAAGCTTGCAAGCGGTGAAATTCGAGGAAGAGCAAGAATCCCTCGAGAAAAAACTCGGCCATGCCGTCCGCCGCGACGACCTGCTGAGCTACCTGCTTTATCCCGACGTTTTCATGAAGTACGACAAGTTTCGACAGACCTATTCGGACGTCAGCGTTTTGCCCACGCCTGCATTTTTTTATGGTTTGAAGTCCGGCGAAGAAATCACCGTCGAAATCGAATCCGGAAAGTCTCTCATCATCAAATTTCTGACCATCAGCGAGCCGCATCCCGATGGCACACGCACGCTATTTTTTGAACTGAACGGACAGCCCCGCGAAGTAAACGTCCGCGACCGCGCGCTGCGGGTGGTCGAGCGCGCTCATCCGAAGGCCGACCCCGCTGAACCTGGGCAGGTAGCCGCTCCAACCGCAGGCGTCATCAGCGGTATCGCCGTGCAAGCGAATCACACGGTGGAACGCGGCGCAAAACTTCTGACGCTCGAAGCCATGAAAATGCAGTCCAATATCTACGCGCCAATTGCAGGGCGCATCGTGAAGCTACTGGTGACCTCCGGGCAGCACGTCGAAGCGAAAGATCTCCTGGTGACCATCGCACCGTGAGCTCGGGACAACTCCGCAAACACGAACAATTCCGCTCGCGCTTTCTCCGCAATCAGCGCGACCTCATCGTTTACACGCCGCCCGGATATGCTGACCAGTCCCGGCGCCATTTCCCGGTCCTCTATCTTCATGACGGCCAGAATCTCTTCGATGGCGCCACTTCCTTCATCCCGGGGCAGGATTGGCACGTCGGGCAGACCGCGGATCGCTGCATTCAAAGTGGTGCAGTCGCCCCCCTGATCATCGTGGGGATGTACAACACAAGAGCGCGAATTCGTGAATACACTCCCACCGAGGTTCCCAAACTCGGCGGCGGCCGCGCCGACCGCTATGCAAAATTTCTGATCGAAGAAGTTAAGCCGTTCATCGATCGCGAATACCGTACGCTCTCCGGCTCGCAACACACCGGCATTGGGGGCTCATCGTTGGGCGGCCTGGTCTCCCTCTATCTGGGGCTGCAGCATTCGCGCATTTTTGGAAAAATCGCCGCGCTCTCGCCGTCCGTCTGGTGGAACCAGCAGGTCATCCACCGTTTTGCCCGGACCGCAACCGTCGAGCCTCGGCCGCGCATCTGGCTGGATATCGGCACACGCGAAGGCCCGCGCATCGTGCAGGACGTTGAGAAGTTCCGTGACGTGCTTCTCGAAAAAGGCTGGAAATTCGGGAAAGACTTGCACTACGAGCGCGTCGAAGGCGCGGAGCACAACGAAGCGGCTTGGGCGCAACGCGTCGGGCCGTTTCTGCGATTTCTATACCCCGCGCGCGAGGCCGCTGTATAATCCGCGCTCTAGTCACTTGGTTTCCAGGGGGCGTCGCATGCCGGGGGACCGGCCTCTCACCATTCTCTGCGTCAGTTCCTACGAAAAAGGCCAGGAATTCATCCGCACCTGCAAAGCCATCGGATGCCGCGTTCTTCTGCTGACCGTCGAAAAACTTCGCCACGCAGACTGGCCATTCGAATGTATCGACGAAGTATTCACCATGCCGGAAGAGCTTCCGTTGCAAAATCTGATTTACGCCGTGAGCTATGCAGCAAGGTCGCAGCGCATCGATCGCATCGCCGCTCTCGATGAATTCGACATGGAGAATGTCTCCGCTCTTCGCGAGCATCTCCGCATCCCCGGCATGGGCCTCACCGCCGTTCGCTATTTTCGCGACAAGCTGGCGATGCGCGAGCGGGCCCGGGAAGAAGGCATCCTCGCCCCCGAATTCGTCCACATTCTCAACTACGATCATCTTCGGGAATTCATGTCTCGGGTACCCAGTCCCTGGCTGCTCAAGCCACGCTCGCAGGCCTCCGGCATCGGCATGAAAAAGATTCATTCGCAGGAAGAGCTCTGGCCATGGCTCGACCAGCTCGGCGATCAGCAATCGTTCTACTTGCTCGAGCAATTCGTTCCCGGCGCGGTCTATCATGTTGACAGCGTGGTTTGGGAGCGCGGTGTTGCCTTCGCCGAAGCTCACGCATACGGTACACCGCCGCTCGATACTTCGCATCACGGCGGCGTATTCACGACGCGCACCCTTCCGCGTGAAACGGAAGAAACCAAATCGCTGCTCGAAATCAATCGCAAGCTAATCGAGGGCCTTGGCCTCGTGCGCGGCGTGGCCCATGCCGAGTTCCTGCGGTCGCACGCCGAAGGCAAATTCTATTTCATCGAAGTCGCCGCTCGCGTCGGCGGCGCCTACATCTCCGACGTCATTGAGAGCGCAACCGGCATCAATCTCTGGCGCGAGTGGGCACGGCTCGAACTTGGAGCAGGGAATCAGCCTTACCAGCTTCCATCCACCCGCCGCGATTATGCGGGCGTCATTCTTTCTCTCGCTCGCCAGGAACATCCCGATACTTCCGCCTACGCCGACCCCGAAATCGTTTATCGGGTGACGAAGTATCACCACGCCGGCTTCATTCTGAAATCCCAAAGCCCCGAACGGATTCAGCAGTTGCTCGATTCTTACGCCCAGCGTTTTCACAACGATTTCGTTGCCACACAACCGGTCCCGGACAAACCAAACTATTAGATTCAGTTCCCTCCTGCACGCCGCTTTACATTTGACGCGGATTCCTTCACTATTTTTGCGGACTGCCCACCGGCCCTGGCACGCCCTGTCCCGAAGTCTAGTTACTGTCTGGAACAGCAGCTTCACACTTTGTTTGCTGCGCGCACCACCGAGGAATACAGTTTGCAGTACCCCGGCCGGAAATCTGCGTGGGGTGGTGCTGGCCCTTGGGGAGGTCCGATGTGGGGAAATAAGAAACCGGATGCGCCGCAAGCCGGGCAACCGGATGCAAGAAACTTACAAACGAATCAGTCGCCGAAGTCCGCTCCGGCGACTTGGGAGGATAAACCCGCGATGAGTACAGATGCGATGCGTCCATTGGGTGCAACCGCGGACCGCGCCACGGCGCGGCTCGGGGCCAGCCTGCAAGTGAAAGGTGAGATCTCCGGCAACGAAGATCTGTTGATCGATGGCTCGGTCGAAGGACTGATTACGCTCGATGAGCGGAAGCTGACTGTCGGGCCCACGGCGAAAGTGACCGCCGACATCATTGCCCGCGAGGTGGTGGTGTACGGCAACGTGAAGGGCAACCTTCGCGCGAAGGATAGAATTGAAATCAAGAAGGATGGTTCGGTCAACGGTGACCTGACCACTTCACGAATCATGATCGAAGACGGCGCCTACTTCAAAGGCTCCATCGAAATCGACAAGAGTCCAGAAAAGGAATCTGGCGGGAATGCATTTGCCCGGACCTCCTCGGCACAAGCGGGCGCGGCAGCAACCAAGACCATCTAACTTTCGTCCACTTTCATCTTTATTTTCGACAGCGGCGCTCCGGCCTAATCGGGGCGCCGCTCGTTTGTTAGCCACCTGCTTGTTCTCTTATCTATTATTTCTTAACTTGACAAATAGCATGGCCGGGTATCGTTGCGTCGGGCGCCCTCTCGGGGTAGCGCGCCGGCCAGCTCCGGCCCTCATTCGTCTTGGGGCACCAGCCGTTCGCGCGGAAGGTTCACGGTGTCAACTCATGAGACGGTCACGTCACGGCGTCCCCGCGGCGGTCCTCCTCTCACTCGCGTCACTGTGTGCGAGTTGCGGTGGCTCATCTTCAAGCGCTCTGCCTCCTCCGCCTGTTGCTGATTTCTCTCTGAGCCTGTCATCGAACTCGATCTCCATCACCCAGGGTGCGGCGAGTCCTGCCCTCAATATCTCCATAAACTCCGTCAACGGATTCACCGCCGCCGTTCAGGTAGCGCTCCACGCCCTTCCCACCGGCGTCACATCGAATCCCGCGAGTCCCTTAAGTGTCGCCGCGGGTGCGAGCACCTCCGTCGTTTTTGGCGCTTCCGCAAACGCCGCTACCGGGAACTTCATGGCCTCCGTGCAGGGCACGAGCGGCACTCTGTCTCATTCAGCCAGTCTGTCCGTCGCAATTCAAAGCGCCGTGAATCCGGCGCTGCCGCGCACAGCTTATGCGAGGACGGATTCGGCTCTGGGAGCAGCGTCTGACGGCACCATGTTTGCCTTCCAGTCAAAAGGCACGATCGAGATGCGCGCAGCCGATCTCTCTTTGATTTCCGTTCCTACTTTGGCTGAACTCCAGCAAATTCCAGGGCGCACCCTCGTGCCCGGTATTGCTCTGCATCCTTCAGGCGCCTTGATCTATCAGCCTTTCCTCACCGGTGCTTCCGGGAGCGCGGGAGTGGAGGGCGGTGGAGGGCGGCATTGACATTCTCGACGCCCATTCGGGCGCGCTGCGTTTACGAATCTTTCTCCCTCAACAGTTCATGACTGATGTCGACGGCCTTCATGGCAGCTTCCTCGCTACGGACGAAAATGGCCAACGGCTCTTCGCCATTACTTCCTCGGATGGCACGCCCCAAAACGCCGCCTTAACCATTGTTCAACTCGTCGCCGTTCCATTGGGCATTGGCACGATTGCACCTTCCACTGTTGCCGCAACCGGCGGCGCCATTCTCACCATCCGGGGCAGTGGCTTTCAGAGTGCCACCGCGCTCACCATCAACGGAAAAGCTGCCAGTGTTACATTCAAGGATGCCAACACTCTTCTCGTCGTAACTCCCAGCCTCGCCCCCCGGTTCTCAGCAGATCGCGATCACAAATCCGACGGGGAGACCGTTTCCCTGGATGCTGCCTTCATCGCCAACTAAGTGAGTTCTCGTCCTTTTTCTTTCCTCTGGATGCCTTGTAACTTTTTTTGGAGTATGTTTATCCAACGTAAAGAGGATCAAATAAACGGACTCGCTGCGCGGCAAGTTCACCCAGCGTGCGTCTCGGGAAGAGCGGCTAAATGGAAACGCGAAAATTGGGAAACTCGGAGATCAAAATAACGCCTGTCGGCTTTGGCGCTTGGGCCATTGGCGGGTCAGGCTGGGAATTTGCCTGGGGCCCGCAGGATGATGCGGATTCCATCGCTGCGATTCATCGCGCGCTGGAGTTGGGCGTCAACTGGATCGATACCGCCGCCGTCTACGGCCTGGGTCACTCGGAAGAAATCGTAGCCCGCGCGTTGAAGGAGTGGCGCGGCCTGCGCCCATACGTATTTACCAAGTGTGTTCTGGTCTGGAACGAAAAAGCGAAAATCTGGAAGGAGTTTAGCCCCAAGTCCATTCGCCGCGAATGCGAAGACAGTCTCCGCCGCCTGCACGTCGAAACCATCGATCTCTATCAAATGCACTGGCCCCCGGACGAAGGCAAACCGGGCATCGAGGAAGCGTGGCAGACTCTCGCCGCGCTGAAAGCCGAAGGCAAAGTCCGCTGGATCGGCGTTTCTAATTTCAGCGCAGCGCAGATCCAACGCGCCGAAAAAATCACCCCAGTCACATCGTTGCAGCCGCCCTACTCCATCATCCGCCGCAAAATTGAAGCCGAGACTCTCCCCTATTGCCAGAAGCAGGGAATCGGGGTGATCGCTTACGCGCCCATGGCTTCCGGTCTGCTCACCGGCGCTATGACTCGCGAACGAGCCGCCGCCTTGCCGCCCGATGACTTTCGCACCCGCAATCCGGAATTTCGCGAGCCGCAACTCTCGAAGAATCTGGAGCTCGTCGAGCGCCTTCGCCAGATCGGTGCGCGCCACGGCCGCACGCCAGGTGAAGTGGCCATCGCCTGGGCCTTGCGTCATCCCGCCATCACCGCCGCCATCGTCGGCGCTCGCAATGCCAAACAGGCTGAGGGTGTCATGCGCGCCGGCGAACTGAAGCTCACCGCCGAAGAGATCGCGGAAATAGAAGGCGCAGCCGCTGCAGCCACCGCCCGATAATAGTTCTCAATAGCAAAGTGGAGCCAAGAATGGACCTTGGACTCAAAGGAAAAAAAGTTGTCGTCTCCGGCTCGACCGCGGGCATTGGCTTCGCCATTGCTGCCGCGCTCGCCGCCGAAGACGCGCAGGTCATTGTCAATGGCCGCACAGACGCAAGAGTGACGGCTGCCCTCAGCAGCATCCGGCACCGCGTCAAGAATGCCGATGTCCGCGGGATTGCCGCTGACCTCGGCACGGCCTCGGGTGTTGCGGCATTCCTGCAGCAAGCGCCGGAGGCGGACATTCTGGTGAACAACCTCGGAATCTTTGAGCCCAAGCCCTTCCTGGAGATTCCCGATTCCGGCTGGCTCCGCTTTTTCGAAGTGAACGTCCTGAGCGGCGTTCGCCTATCGCGCCACTATTTACCCGGCATGCTAAAGAAAAACTGGGGCCGCGTGATCTTCATCTCCAGCGAATCTGCGCAGCATATTCCTGCCGAAATGATTCACTACGGGATGACCAAGACTGCCCAGGTGGCTATCGCTCGGGGCTTGGCGGAATCCGTTGCTGGCAGTGGTGTCACCGTGAATTCCGTTCTTGCTGGTCCGACCGCATCCGAGGGCGCGAGCGAATTCGTGGATAATATGGCCAGACAGCAGGGCATCACAAAGGCGGAAGTCGAAAAACAGTTCTTCGCCAGCGTTCGCCCTACTTCTCTCTTGAAGCGCTTCGAAACGCCTGAAGAAGTCGCTGCCGTGGTCGCGTTCATCGCCGGCACTCAAGCCACGGCCATCAACGGTTCCGCCGTCCGCGCTGAAGGGGGCGTGATTCGCAGTATCTTCTAAGTATCCCTTAGCCTATGCTCTCAGGTAGTCCGGCCTCCACTGCTTAATCAGTTGCTTGATCGCTTTGCGCTCTGTCACTTTTTCATCCAGCACTTTTCGCGCCAGCACTGGTAACTCCGCGTCGCTCGCAAACCTCAGCGAAACAATTTGCCCGATGGCAAGCTCGCTGGTTCTGGCCTGAAGATCCGCGGGCAGTACCCGCGCGTACCGCAGCCGCTCTTCGAGCCGGATGACGCGGTCTTGAACCGCCAGCGCAAATAGTCGCGTTCGGAAGACCAGGACTACGAGGGCCGCGGCCAAAATCACTCCAAAGACTCCCTCGAAGGAAATCCACAGCTTCCACAGCCGGTACAGCGACCATAGAAAATTGATTAAAAAAACTGGCACGGCAAAAAAATGATACGAAGGTACAAACTTTCCATGGTTTTCAAAATTCTGCTCGCTCATTGCTTTTCCTCCGTTGTGGCGGCTGACTGCAGCATACCCCGGTCGCCCTTCCCCCAAGTCTCACTTTGGCTCCGAATCCTCTGTTTTGATGCGCCAATCTTTTTCCGTTGCGGACGAATTTCTGAGCCAAATCTGCTGCACGTGCATCTAACTGTAAGAAGGACAGGTTCATCTGTCCGGCGATATTCTGATGCAGAGCAATCCTTCCGGGCCGGAGGCGCACAAAATGGCCAAAGCATCCTGGGGCGGAAAAGTCATCGCGGAAAGCAGCGCCACTGTTGTTGTAGAAGGCCACCAGTATTTCCCGCCCGAAAGTGTCAATAAGGAATTCCTCAAGCCCAGCAATCACACCACGGTCTGTCCGTGGAAGGGCACTGCCCACTATTTCCATGTTGCAGTCGACGGCATGCAGAACGATAACGCTGCTTGGTACTACCCTCAGCCGAAGCCCGCAGCGGCGGAAATCAAGGACCGCATCGCATTTTGGAACGGTGTCCTCGTCAAGCGCTGACGTCCTGCGCGTCCCGGCAGCTTTCTACTTCGCGATCTCATTCTTGAACACCGCTCCATTGTGCATCACAAACCGCACGTGCTCCAGTTCTCCGGCGTCCTTCAGCGGATCTCCGGATACCGCAATCACTTCAGCATACGCGCCGGGAGCGATCACCCCGATCTCTCCCTTCATGTCCAGCATCTCCGCCGCTCGCGATGTCGCCGATTGAATCGCGTCCATCGGCGCCATTCCCAGCGTCACCATTCGCTGGAATTCTTGCGCCATCGGTTCCGTCCACGGAATCCCGCCCATGTCCGTTCCATAAACAATTTTAAGGTGCGCCTTCAGCGCCTTTCGAAACGACGTTTCGTGCACCGTCGCCCGTGCACGGTCGCGCTTTCCCTCCAGAGTGCCCGCCGGCGCCCAATCGTCGTAGTATGGCGAAAGCGTCGCGCAATACCACGTCCCCTGCCGCTGCATCTGCGCGATCTGCGCGTCGGTAATCTCCAGTCCGTGCTCGATCGAATCGCATCCGCCATCCAAGGCCCGCTGCAGTCCGATTCCGTTGTACGCGTGACACGCCACTTTCTTCTGCCATCCATGCGTCTCGTCTACGATCGCCTTCAACTCTTCCACGGTCAGTGTCGGCTGCGAAACCAGGTTTCCTTGCTTGTCCACCCACGACCGGTGCGTCATGTACACCTTTATCCAGTCCGCGCCGTGCTCCAGTTGTTGCCTCGCCGCCTTCCTCGCATCCACTGGCCCGTCGACAAGCTGCGCGCCCTTGGGCATTTCCAGTTCCGGCGCATACCCTTCCAGATTGTATCCGCCCGTAGTCGATATCGCCCGCGTGGCTCCGAAAATTCTCGGCCCGGGAATCGTTCCCTCTTCGATCGCCTGCTTGATTTCGATGTCGCCGTATCCCGCGCCTTCCGTCTCCACATCCCGAAGCGTGGTAAAACCCTGTTCCAGCGCGCGGCGCGCCGCGTAGGTGGCCCGCGCTGCTCGCAGCGCTATTCCTGCCTTCAGAATGTTTACGTCGTAGCCGCCCTTCGCCGGGTCCTCGCCCCATAGGAAAATATGCGTGTGCGCATCGATCAACCCCGGCAGCACCGTCGCGTTCGAAAGATCGATCACCTTCGCCTCCGCCGGGATCGCCGCCGAACCGTCCGCCACTCTTTCAATGCGCTCTCCGCGCACGAAGATGAGCTGATTTTTCCGCGGCGATTCGCTCACGCCGTCGATCAGCGTGCCCGCGCGAATCACCGTCAATGGCGCCGTGCCTTGCACCCCGCTTTGCCCCAGCGAAACACTCCCGCTCATCGCCAGCATGGCAACCGCGCACAGAATTCGCTTCCTCATCCATCACCCCCGCAGCCCGGCTAGCTTGCCCCAATCCCGCAGCCCATTGCAAGACACCTGCACGCGAGCGCGCCGAATCCGCGCGGTACAAGAAACAGTGCTGGTTTATTTTCCGGTTTGTCAGGATGGAACGGCCGGCTCGCATTCGCAGCGTGCGATTTACGCGCGTTTATCAGCTATTGGGTTCATCAGTTGGTAGGAAAATCTGATCCCGGCAATCTTCCGGCCTCGCACCAAAAGTTTTGGCAGGCTAATTCGATGCCTTCGCAGCTAAGGCTTCCATGAAACCAAGCATCGCCTGCTTCAACTGCGAATCCACTTCATCTGCGATGGTCATCACGTCGAGCAGCACGGTGCTGAAATCCACACTTCCTAGATTGTTCTGCAGAGTGTTGAAGATGCAGACCTGCAAGATTCGCGACTCTTCCACTACCATGGGGACAGTGTAGCCTTGCTTGCGTCGCAGAATCCCATGCTCGCGTGCCGCATGGGAAATGGGAGATTTGGCATGGGGAGCGAGACCGAGACGGAGGCGGCGTACGAGGTCGCTCAGGAGCGTCGGCAGATGGCCGGTACGCTCTTGGTAGGTCAGCGGGATGGCTGTCAGTTCCTCGGTGTGCTCCACTCGGGCCATCCAACTCTTGATTGTTGGATCCAGATCACGCTCAAGAATTGCGGCCACCCTTTCTTTGTTCAATGCAGTATGGGCCGAAGGATCCGCGAGCTTCTTTTTGATGATATCGGCAATCTCGGCAAAGCCAATGGGTTTCACAAGGACTTGATCGGCCTGCAGGAGGAGGGCCGTCATGGCCGCTTGAAGCACGGGGTAGCTGCTGAGCACTAGCGTTACAGCGTTGGGCTGTGTATGGCGCATGGCATTGACGACGGTAAATCCATCGCAAGCGTCCGGCATGTGCAAGTCGGAGAGCAGCACGTCGAAGCTTTCCGTAGAAATAAGTCTCAGCGCTTCGGTTACCGTGGCGGCGGGTACCACTTCAAACCCGCGGCTTTCCAAGCCTTCCTGGAACACGGCGCGGATGTCGTCGGTGTCGTCCGCTAGCAGAATTCTATGTTTCCTCATCGCAGGCTACACCTCTCAAATAGTAAGGATGGCAGATTACATGCCAGTAAAACTGCGCAATATTGGACACAGTTGCTTTTTCAGCTGGGAGTCATTCGTCCTTGACTTGTGCCCAAAGTCTGCTCTCAGTAGAATGTTCACTCTTCGTCTCCCACAGCTTTTCATTTTTTGTTGGCCGCTTTGCGGCCGCAGTTGGCCACGGTTGTTTCGCGGTCGCTCTCGACGGAGATACACCGGAGTGATACCGAATGGGTCAGCACTACGACGTCATTGTCATCGGCGGCGGCCACAACGGCCTGGTCAACGCCGCCTACCTCGCCAAAGCAGGGAAGAAGGTCGTCGTCCTCGAACGCCGCCACGTGCTCGGCGGCGCCGCCGTCACCGAAGAAATCATCCCCGGCTTTCTTTTCTCCGAATGTTCTTACGTCGTCTCGCTCCTTCGTCCCGAAATCATCCGCGAACTCGATCTCCCTCGCCACGGCCTTGAGATTCTTCCGCTAGACGGCACCTTTTCCCCTATGCCCAGCGGCGACTACCTCTGGCGCATGAACGATCACGCCAAATCCATCCGCGACATCCGCCGCCACTCCCGCCTCGACGCCGAAGCCTACGACGAATTCTCGAAGATGATGACGCCCATGTGCCGCTTCGTGAAACCCATGCTCTCCATGGTTCCGCCCGATCCCACCACGCTCAATCCCAAGGACCTCAAGCAACTCCACTTCCTGCTGCAGCGCTTCCGCGAACTCTCTTCCGACGAGCGCTATACCCTCGTCCAGCTCATGACCATGAGTTCCGCCGATTTCCTCGACCAGTGGTTTGAAACCGATGTCCTCAAAGCCACCATGTCCGCTTCCGGCATCATCGGCACGTTCCTCGGCATTCGTTCGCCCGGCACCGCTTACGTTCTCCTTCACCACTATATGGGCGAAATCGATGGCGCGTTTCGCTCCTGGGGCTTCAGCCGCGGCGGCACTGGCGCGATCTCCAACGCCATCGCCGATGCCGCCCGCGAAGCCGGCGTCGAAATCCGCACCAAAGCACCCGTCGGAAAAATCCTCGTCACGAACGGCCGCGCCGCGGGAGTCGTTCTCCAATCCGGTGAAGAAATCTTCGCCAGCGTCGTCTCCTCCAGCGTCGATCCGCATCTCACGTTCGAAAAATTCCTCGAACCCAGCGAGCTTCCCGCTGATTTTCTCGAAGGCGTCCGCCGCTACAAATTTCGCGGCTCATCCGGCAAGGTCAATCTCGCGCTCGACGCAATCCCCAATTTCAAATGCCTCCCCGGGCCGGGCGCGCATCTTCGCGGCGCCATCTCCATTTCTCCGAGCATGGAATACATGGAGCGCGCTTACGACGACGCCAAATACGGCCGCTACTCCCGCAAGCCGTACATCGATATGGTCATCCCCAGCCTCACCGACCCCAGCGTCGCGCCTCCCGGCAAACACGTTCTCTCTTGCTTCGTCCAATACGCGCCCTACAAACTCGCCGGAGGCACTTGGGACGATCGGAAAGAAGCCTTCGGCGACAACGTCATCAACACCATCGCCGAGTACGCGCCCAACATCAAAGACATCATCATCGGCCGGCAGGTCCTCACCCCGCTCGATCTTGAGCGCGAATTCGGCCTGACGCAGGGCAATATTTTTCAGGGCGAGCTTTCCCTCGAGCAGCTCTTCTTCCTTCGTCCTGTCGCCGGATGGGCTTACTACCGCACGCCCATCCGCAACCTCTATATGTGCGGCTCCGCCACGCACCCGGGCGGTGGCATCATGGGCGCCAACGGCCGCATCGCCAGCCAGGTCATCTTGAAGGGATGGAAATCCGGCGATTCTAGTTCGCGGCCGCACGTTTCAAAGGCAGCCAACTGACCATGCCCATCGGACAGCGCGTGGTTCTTATCGGCGGCGGTCACAACGCTCTCATCACCGCTTTTTATCTCGCCAAGGGTGGCTTCAATCCCCTCGTCCTCGAACGCCGCGAAATGGTCGGCGGTGGCGCCATCACCGAGGAATTTCATCCCGGATTCCGCGCCTCCACTCTCGCGCACACGCTCGGCCCGCTCCGCGCTGACATTGCCCGCGATCTGCAACTCGATAATTTCGATTGTGAAATTCTTTATCCTGATCCGCGCGTCTTTGCTCCAACGTCCGACGGCCAGGCGCTCCTTTTCTACAACAACGTCGCCAAAACCGCCGCCGAAATTGCCCGCATCTCCGCCAAGGACTCTGCCAGGTACGCCCAGTTTGCTTCATCGCTCGAAAAAACCGCCGGTTTTTTCAGCCAGCTCTGCTCCATGACGCCTCCCGCGATCGACAAACCCACTCCCGAAGATCTCTGGACTCTCCTCAAGACTGGCCGCAGCGTTCGCGGCCTCGGCAAGACCGGCATCTTCGATCTGCTCCGCTGGGGTCCCATGGCCGTCGCGGATTTCGTAGCTGAATTTTTCGAAACCGAACTCCTTCGCGCCGTCATCGCCTCGCGCGGGATTTTCGGCGCCGCGCTTGGCCCCTGGTCCGCCGGATCGACCGCCCTCCTTCTTCTGCGTGCCGCCGCCGATGCCCATCCCGTAGGCTCGGCCGCGTTTCCGCGCGGCGGACTCGGCTCCTTCACGCGCGCTCTCGCGGAATCCGCGAAACAGGCCGGCGCTGAAATCCGCACCGATGCCGAAGTCCAGCACATTCGCATCAAAGGCGGCGCCGTCGCCGGCGTCGTTCTCGCCGATGGCGAAGAAATCGCCGTCGAGGCCGTCGTCTCCGGCGTCGATCCCAAGCGCACCTTCTTCCATCTTGTCGATCCCGCGCATCTCGATCCAACCTTCGCCAACCGCATGAAAAATTTCCGTGCCAATGGCACCGTTGCCAAGGTCAATCTCGCCCTCGGCAGTCTGCCAATTTTCCCTGCACTGGACGCCACGGAAGGCTTTCTCAAGGCGCTATCCGGCCGCATTCACATCGGCCCGGAAATCGACTACCTCGAACGCGCCTTCGACGCCTCCAAGTACGGCGAGTATTCGAAAGCGCCTTATCTCGACGTCTCCATTCCCACCATCCTTGATCCCTCGCTGGCTCCCGACGGCAAGCACGTTCTCTCCGCCTGCGTCCAATTCGCCCCATTCACGCTGAAAGAAGGGAACTGGGACTCGCGCCGCCACGACCTGGGCCACACCGTTGTTAAAACCTTGGCCGCTTACGCGCCGAATTTGCCCAATCTCATCGAATCCATCCAAGTCATCACGCCGCTTGATTTCGAAAGATCCTACGGCTTTACCGGAGGCCACATTTTTCACGGCGAGCTCGCACTCGATCAGCTTTTCACCATGCGTCCCGTTCTCGATTGGGCGCGTTACAAAACGCCCATCCGCGGCCTTTTTCTTTGCGGCTCCGGCACGCATCCCGGCAACGGCCTGACAGGCGCTTCCGGCGCCAACGCCGCCCGCGAAATCATCCGCGACCTCCGATGAGCTCCTTCTTCATCTTTGTAGCAGCGCAGCACCTGTCCCGACCTTGTCGGGATTCTGCGCCCAGCCGCCTCGCATGTGGATGTCGTCGCGAGGCGGGGTTCATTCTCGTTCAGTATTTTGTGGCGGCCGCCTTCTCAGGCGGGCGCATTCTTCTTGGATAGTCCGGGGAGCTTTTGCAAGTGACCACCATCGACCGCAATAAACTGAAATCTCTCCAACAACGAGAAGAATCCCGCTTCCTCGCCGACCACCCGAAATCCGCCGCTCTCTACGCACGCGCCCAATCCTCTCTCCTCGGCGGCGTCCCCATGAACTGGATGAAAAAATGGGCCGGCGCATTTCCGATCTTTGTGAAGTCCGCCAAAGGCGCGCACTTCACCGATGTTGACGGTCGCGAATACATCGACCTCTGCCTCGGCGACACCGGCGCGATGACCGGCCACTCTCCCGATGTCGTCGCCGAAACCGTTGCCCGCCGCGCCAAAGAAGGCATCACTTTCATGCTCCCCACCGAAGATTCCCTTTGGGTCGGCGAAGATCTGCAGCGCCGCTTCCGTCTCCCCTACTGGCAATTCACTCTCACCGCCACCGATGCCAATCGCTTCGCCATTCGCATCGCCCGCGAAATCACCCAGCGTTCTAAAATCCTCGTCTACCACTACTGCTACCACGGCACCGTGGATGAATCTTTTGCCAAGCTCGAATATGGTGTGGTCGGCCCGCGCCGCGGCAATATCGGCCCGCCCGTCAATCCCGCCGAAACCACTCGCGTCGTCGAGTTCAACGACCTTAACGCACTCGAGAGCGCCCTCAAGCATCACGACGTCGCCTGCATCCTCGCCGAGCCCGCCATGACCAACGTCGGCATCATCCTCCCCGGCGACGGCTACTGGAAATCCGCCCGCGAACTCGCGCGCCGCTACGGCTCGCTCCTCATCGCCGACGAAACTCACACCATTTGCGCCGGCCCGGGCGGCTGCACCGTCGAATGGAAACTCGATCCGGACATGCTCGTCTTCGGCAAAGCCATCGGCAGCGGCATCCCCGGCGCGACCTACGGCTGTTCCGAGGAAGTCGCCCAGCGCAGCAACGCCCGCATTCATCTCGAAGACTGCGATGTCGGCGGCATCGGCGGAACGTTGGCAGGTAACGCTCTCTCACTAGCTGCCATGCGCGCCACGCTCGAACATGTCCTCACTCCCGTCGCATTCGAACGCATGATCCCCCTCGCCAAACGCTTCACCGATGGAGTCAGCGAACACATTCGAACCGTCGGCCTCCCCTGGAACGTCATCCAACTCGGCGCCCGTGCCGAATACACTTTCGCCGCAAAACCTCCGCGCAGCGGCGTCGACTCCGCCGCTGCCGCTGACTTCGAACTCGAGCGCTTCCTCCACCTCTACGCCCTAAACCGCGGCGTCCTCCTCACCCCCTTCCACAACATGGTCCTCATGTCCCCTGCCACCACCGAAGCCGACATCGACGCCCACACCAAAATCTTCGCCTCCGCCGCCCACGAACTCACTTCTTAGGTGGCATAGCCTTTAGGCTGCGCGTTTTTCTTGTGTAATACGTGGCTTGCCAGGCTAGGCTTAAAATATCCCAGTGCTGACGTCGTGTGAGGGACCCCCATGCCGCCAAAACCAACCTTCTTCCCAACGCCAGCCGACTTCCGTACCTGGCTCGAAGCCCATCACGACAAGCTCCGCGAGCAACTCGTCGGCTTCCACAAAAGAGGTTCCGGGAAACCCAGCATCACCTGGCCCGAATCCGTAGAAGTGGCCCTCTGCTTCGGCTGGATTGACGGCGTTCGCAAGAGCCTCGGCGAAACCAGCTACACAATTCGCTTCACTCCCCGAAGGCCCGCAAGCACCTGGAGCTCCATCAATATCAACCTCGTGCGAAAGCTCACAACGCAGGGCCTGATGCATCCCGCCGGCCTCAAGGCTTTCGCCGCACGCAACGAAAAAAGGTCTGCCATCTACTCCTATGAACAACGCAAGAGCGCCCACTTCACTCGCGAACAAGAAAAACAGTTTCGCGCCAACAAGCCCGCTTGGGAATTTTTCCGTTCCCAAGCCCCGTGGTATCAAAGGGTGTGCGCGTATTGGGTCATCAGCGCCAAAAGGGAAGAGACAAAGCTCAAACGCCTCTCCGAGCTCATCGGCCATTCACAGAATCGGAGAAGAATCCCAGGGCTTATCCCCACCAAAAAGAAGTAACTCAGTCTTCCACCGCGAGAATGTAGGACCGACATTCCTGTCTGTCCTCTTCCTCTTCTCAGCGTCCTCTGTGTCTCTGCGTTTCGCTCTCTTTTCTCTTAGCGACCGTGTAGAATGTTCGAGCATTTTTGACCGTGAGAGGGATCCAAATGTCTTCCTGCTATCTGCTCAAAACTGAACCATCCGAATACTCCTTCGCCGATCTTCAGCGCGACAAGGAGACCGTCTGGGACGGCGTCCACAATCCCGTCGCCTTACGAAACCTTTCCCAAATGACGCCCGGCACGCGCCTTATCATTTACGAAACCGGTGACCACAAATCCGCCGTCGGCACCGCCGCGGTCCTTTCTGTCGATGTCTCCAACACCAAGAATCCCGCCGTTAAGCTCAAAGCCGGAAAACCGCTCACCAAACCGGTCTCTCTCGCCCAAATAAAGTCCAATAAGCTCTTCGCCGATTCTCCGCTTGTTCGCCAGGGCCGCCTCTCCGTAGTTCCCCTTACCGAAGCCCAGTACAAATCTCTAACAGGCGACTGATTCCCCAAACCCGCGTATGATGCGGGTGCAAACTGACTAAATTCCGAGGTTGCATCCCATGAAACGCTCCATCTTAGTTTTGTGCCTGTTTGTCGCTGTCCCTCTTTTCGCCCAACAACCGCCCGAAATCCGTTTCCACTCGGTTTCCGACTTCCTGAAACTTCCGCCCGACCTCCATCTCGGTGAAGCCACCGGCGTCGCCATCAATTCGCACGGGCACATCTTTGTTTTCTCGCGCAGCAATTCTACCGGCCCAGCTTACGGAGCGAGCGCCGCGCAACTTCTACAGTTCGCTCCAGATGGAAAATTTATCCGCGAGATCGGCCACAATCTCTACGCTTGGTCCTTCGCCCATACCGTCAAGGTCGATAAGGACGACAACATCTGGGTCACCGACAAAGGCTCCGACATGGTCATCAAATTCAATCCTGAGGGCCGCGTCGTCATGGTCTTCGGCCGCAAGCAGGAAGCCTCCGACGAAGGCACCGAGCCCCTCAAACACGTCAAGCCGCCGCTGCCTCCCGTTGATGGCATGTTCCGCCAGGTCACCGACGTCGCATGGGACGCTGCAAGCAATGCCTACATCAGCGACGGCTACGTTAATTCGCGTGTCGCCAAAGTCGACAAGGACGGCAACTGGCTCAAGTCCTGGGGCGAATCCGGCGACCAGCCCGGCCAGTTCAACACTCCGCACAGCATCGCCGTCGATGCGCACGACAACATTTACGTCGCCGATCGCGGCAACCGCCGCATCCAGGTTTTCGACACTGATGGAAAATTCCTTCGCCAATTCACCATCGATGTTCCCGTCGATCCCAAC